>Ga0364920_10123_pt2 | contig 31237 bp, 27 predicted proteins | sample SorcelJu500001C8_FD_206961 | JGI IMG/M metagenome (GOLD analysis project Ga0364920, IMG submission 206961) | Enriched cells from Trout Bog Lake Hypolimnion, Wisconsin, USA - BchlTB.June20.5000.01.C8 | ecosystem: Environmental > Aquatic > Freshwater > Lake > Hypolimnion/Profundal zone | place: USA...
TAATTCTACACCGCCGCCGGCGATGAAACTTGAATCGGTGCAGCGCGCCCCCACGCCCTAAATCGACAAGCAAAAGCAGCAGGTGCTTGCATATGTCGCGCCTTGCCGACCCATGCAGAGGATTCTCAGGACTTTGGGCAGCAGTAGTTGCTTCATAAAATATTCGCTCAAGGATTTTTAATTGTGTCACAAAGGTTCTGTAGTTAGATGCGCTCAAGATGCGGCAGCGCATTCGTATTGCAATTCACCAAGCGCAATTGAGACAACCCCTAAACCGGCGCCGCATTGCAGGCAGAATGAATATCCGCAGTGATGCGAATGGCAATTAGAACACTGTGAATTTTGCAGTTTAGGCAGAGCTGAGCTCACAACTGGCTTCTCTTCATGAAGAGATTGGATCTCATCGAATTTGATGCGAGGACGAGCAATCGATTTTTTCGCAGGCACAATCACTAGTCTCTTCTGCATTTCCAGGCGCATCAGCTCCAGGCCAAGGGCGAAAGCAGTCAAGGCATAGATATAAATCTTCGGCACTTCTTGGCCAAACGCTTCCATTATGAAGGCACCACCTATGAAGGCAATGAAGAGAAACGCCAGCGCACGAATTCGTGCATGTGCGGATAGAAATTCCGACACCTTAGCGGAAAAACAAGTCATCACGATCATGGCAATAACGATCGCCAACATGATCACACGCAGATCGTTCGCCATGCCTACAGCAGTTATTACAGAGTCAAGCGAGAAGATGATGTCGAGAACAACAATCTGCAAGATGCATGATTTCATGCTGCTTCTGGCCGTTGGCGCTTTGCGTTTGTTTGGCTGCTCTTCCGGCTGGCACAGTTCCAGCACACTCTTGACCGCCAGAAATGCGCCGCCCAAGAACAGCACGACATCGCGCGCAGAGAATGATTCGTGTCCAACTCCGATGGCTGCATGAGTCAAACTCATCAGCCAGACAAGCCCCCATAAAAGCAAGAATCGACAACCAAGCGCAATCCCCATCCCCAGGAAGCGAGCCTTTTTCTGAAGCTGCTGCGGCAACTTGGCGATCGTCAAAGAATGGAAGATCACATTGTCGATGCCGAGGACAATTTCCAGGCAGGCAAGGGTTAAAAATGTAGTCCAGAAATTTGCGTTGCCACAATCCATGCTCTTGTCCTCAATATCGGGCCACCAAATTGGCGCGTCGCGACCAATTCAATTCGGCGTGCGTTAGTGGGATCAACTTTGTTTTACCAATATGCGCTTGATTTGCGCCCGGTTGTCAGAAGTTAACAAACTTGCAATATTGAGCCTGCCGTTCCTTGCGGGAGGCTAGTCCTGTGGCGCCCGGGGCGGCTTAGGGTCGATGGAACGGAATTGCATTGGCAGTGGGTATATAGGAAGCAATCCCAGTCGTACCTGAGCAATTAGAAAGAGGCTTTTCATGGGCTGCAAAACTCACGATGAACATCAACACAAACATGGAAATGCTTGTGGACACAAAGAGATAAAACACGACGATCACACTGATTATTTGCACGACAATCATCTGCATCATGTGCACGGCGATCACGTTGATGAGCACACTCTCAGCGACAGCGGCTCAAAATGCACACCAGATCACAAATGCTCCAGTCATAAAACCGATCACAAGCATGGTGCCAACTGCGGACATGATGCAGTGCCCCATGGCGACCACACATGCTATCTGGTGGAAGGACATTTACATCGCCCATGCGGCGATCACTGCGATCACCACGGCGAGATCAGCGTCGCCTGAAGACAATTTCGCTGCTTCCTAATTTCCCAGCGTGCCCTTAAAAAAGTGCACCAATTTTAATTCACCTTGACTTCACCCAAGAAAAGGCTGGAAAGACTTGCATCCAGTAACTTTCCGGCACAAGTTGTGTGATTGAAACCGGCATCATTTTTGATGCATTTTTATACGTTCCCTTCAGGTAGAGGTGCAAAGCCGGTATTTAGTCGCGGGCAAGATGCCTGATGCAACGAGCGGCTGCTACATCTTTTCGTACCAGACTTCTTCGTCTTCTTCGGGTACTGGTGCTGCTGCTGCAACTGCAGTTACGGCAACAGGAACAGGAACAGCCTCTGCCGCAGGTTTTGGCGCCACAACTTCATCTTGTGTTACAGGCACCCACTCTTCGCCTTCAGGTAAAACGTCTAGCAATCGCATATACAGCTTGGCTACTTGCGACCGCTGCTCGTTTGACCATTCTAGGACGCGGAACTGATCTAGAGCACTAAACAAGTCTCGGCGCGTCTTCACGCGCTTCAATCGCTCAATCCACAGCGGTAAGTCCTCAGCCATGCCCAAAATAATATCGCGACAACCGTTCGATTGCCGCGATATCAGTAATTAATCCTGGAAGGAAGAGATTACTCTTCGTTCAGGCTGCCCATGCTGAATGAATCTTGAGCGAACGGTGTATTGAAGCCGTTGATGCCGTTCTTGGTTCCGGCATATACGCCCTTACCAGCTCCGACAACGATGGCTGCAGGAATCGAGAAGAAGCTAGCCAAAATGCACGATGGCATGAAGTCATGTCCACCTACTTTATCGGCTGCACCAGAGGTGAGGTCGATATAGCTCTTGGTGGTTTCGCGAGCGACGGCGACTGGTGTACCGAGAACGAGACCGGCGCCCATTCCGAATACGCGTGTGACGATTAAGGAACCGTCAACGGCGTGATCGAGACCGGCTTCCGAGTCTGCGAAGGCTGGGGCAACGGTGCCGAGGGCCATACACATCGAAATCGCTGCTGCTGCTAACTTGGTTTTCATAACGGATCAATCCTCCCCTTATGCTGGATGGCTTTCAACGTTTTTCCACACAACACGCGGAACAAAACACAGAAACCTTTTTCGTAACACAAGCATCACTTTTCAACTGTTCGATCAGTGAACTCGTTTAATCGCTTCGCATGTTAGCAGACAGTGCGCAGAAATGCGAGTCGTAAAGAGGAGAAACCTTTACGGTTGCTTGCTTACAGCCGCTCGGCTTGGCTTAGTTGTAATCGCGAAGCAGCCATTATGCACCAGATGCGGTTGCATGAAGTGAAGGTGAAGTGTGCAGATTCATGTTACAAAGTGCTACTGCTCTGCACCAGAAGCGATACCAGCACAGAATCTAACAATCTGTTCTTCCGCCCAGAACCTGTCGGTCAGCCCGCCACCGCCGCCCGCTACCTGGCCGAAAAAGCCCGCATGGCCACCATGCTCAGGGGCGAGAACGCGAATAAACGGCGACTGCAATATTTCTGCTGAGAATGAATGATAAGGAACTATTGGATCATCTTGCGAAGTGATGATTAAAACTGGCACTTTGACGCGCGCCATCATCGGCAGTGCGCTGGCCTTTACATAATATTCTTCGGCGCAGCTGTAACCGGCATCTTGTGATGTGTAGCAGTCGTCGAAGGCTCGAATTCGCTTCAGTGATGACAGTTTCGAGATGTCGTAAAGATGTGGGTAGAGGGCGTGCTTGGCTCTTACTTTGCCCTTTAGGCTCTCAACAAATCGAATTTCATAAAATCGATTGAATCCTTTCTCCAGGGCCACTACACAAGCGGGAAGGTCCAGAGAGGGCGAAATCGCGCAAACTCCGCTTAGTAATTGATCGGGGCTCTCGCCCAACTCGGCTGCCGCTTTCAAAACGATGTTGCCACCCAATGAGAAGCCCGCTGCGAAAAGGGAGGTCACACCATCGACGGTTCTCAACTCATTGGCCACAGCAATAATGTCACTGCTGAGACCGGCGTTATACAAGGTTGGTGTCAGACTCATAGTGTTTCCACAATTGCGCAGGTTCAATCTGAGCACGTTGAAGCCGCTGTCCCAGAGCTTATGCGCAGTGCTGAGAATGTACGAAGAGTCGGCCGAGCCTTCTAATCCGTGCACGAGGATGACTGTTTTTCGTTGCTTATTGTCTGGCGCGAAGTGATGGTAACAAGCGATTTGGGAGTCAGGCGCCACCTTGAACAATCTTCTTTCACCCGGAACAGCAGGCACTTTGTGGGGAAGCAGCACAGGAAGAATCGTCATCACATGGCGATTGCGAAACAGAGGAAACGGTCGGAATTGATCAGACATGAACAAATTTGCTCAGGGCTGCGATGAACCGATCGATGTCGCTTTCATTGACTGAATAGTGGCAAGAGACACGCATTCCGGCACCCCGATTGGCGCCGAGCAAATCGGGGCGCACAACAATTTTTTCTTCCATCAGTGCTTCGTAAAGGTTTGGTACTCGCAATCTATCTTCGTTCCAGTGAAATGCAATCATCGCTGAAGCAGGTTCTAAATTCGCGGGATCTCGCTTAAAAATCGGCTTAAATAGCTCGAGTTGGCAGACAAGGTATTGCAGCAGCTGTTTTTCGCGCTCATAAATATTGCTTGCCCTCAGTCGTGTTTGCAGCTCGATCGCTGCGGTAAATCCGCACCAGCGAATAACATCGCAGGTGCCCTGCGACTCGAAACGCCGCAAATCGTTCAAGTCTGCGTCTTTCAGCTCAAAATGCTTGTCTCCAAGCCAGACTGGCTTCAGCTGCGGCACTAAATGCGGTGCCACATAGACAAGACCGGTGCCGTTTGGCCCGCCTAGCCATTTGTGCCCCGAGGTCACCCAGAGCGGATAATCTGATGGGCGACAGCTGACTTGACCGCAACTGTGAGCCGCGTCTAACAGAAAGAGCACTCCCTGTTGTTTCGCATAAGCAGCCAGTTCCCGCCAATCATAGCGCTGACCCGTGTAGCCATCGATTTCGCTGACGAGAATCACTCTGGTATCCGCGTTCATCAACTTCATGATTCCAGCGGCCACCTGAGTATCGCTGGGCCACTCAGGAATGTCGTATACAGTCGTTTTGACGCCGCGCGTTTCCTTCAGATGCCGCATCAGAGCCGTAACACAGCCATGCTCGTGGTTGGTCGTAAGCAGTTCATCGGTCGACCCAAGTAAGAAACTGTTGAGCAACAGGTGTAACCCCTGGGAAGTGTTTTGCACCAGCAAGAGCTGCTCAGCATCAACGTTAAGGAATTGCGCTGCCGCTCGTCGGGCGGCTTCCCAGGGTTCTGTAGCGAGAAAAGTGTAGTAAGTCGGATTATCGTTCAGCTCACGGCAGCCTCTGTCCATCGCTTCCAGGACCGACCGTGGTTTTCGTCCGCAGCTGCCTGTATTGAGATACAAGCAGTCGCTTTTGGGAAATTCCTTCTCGATCTCGGTGCGGTTGAGACCGCTTGGGACAGTTAAACTCACTCGATATGCCAGAATTAGCTAGAAGCAAAGCATAAACCATGTTGATGGTATAGGATCAAAGTGGAAGAGTGGAGTCTCGCGCGATGAAGGATTTCTGCCATGCTAGGGGAAGGGGAGCCGGTCTTCTTTGGACTCCTATTGATTTTTGTAATCATGATTGTCCTTGCGATCGGGGCGAGCCAGGGTTGGTTTGGACCGATCTAATCGTTGATTGATCAGATGCATATGGGTAACGCGACCGAGCGTACGAGCTTCGCTTATCGTTTTTGGGCTGTCTGCCTTTTTTGCTGTTTCCTCCTGTGCGGCTGTGGAGCCGCTCTAGGCGGCGATTCTGAGCTGACGAAGAACACCTATATGGAATTGGTTGACTGGCACGTCTCTGGTCTGTGGGTGATTAACAGCCCGGTCGCCTGGATTCGGGTGGCTAACTACAACATGGTTCCGATAAAGAACGTCACCTTTCAGTACAACACTTACGATTCAGACGGCACCCCGCTGGACCAGGGCACCTATACGATTGAGGAGCCTGTTGCTCCTCGCTCGACTCACAACTTTATTGAATTGTATTTGGGAGTCGTCAATCTGCACAGCGACAAACTTAGCGTGAAGCTGCTCTCGGTCAGTCGCGCCGATTAACTTCCGTCCGGCTTTACTAAAGCGAGTCGCTTCTTCTTCTTCCTCTTCTTCTTCAGAATGTTGTAACCCCGCAAACTGCTTCGCCAGGCTTCTTCTCACATCAACGCTAGGCGCAAAATCACAATGCTGAAATCTGCCTTTCGGAATATAAACAGGGCCAAACTATCGGGCAGTTTGAGCTGATGAGCGAAAAAGACGCGGATATTTTCAAGGCGACTGAAACTTCTTCAGCCAGAACAGCACTGTTAAACGACTCAGAGCGTGAATTGGCGATAAAGATCCGGTTGCCAAGCAATCCAGTCCTAACAAAACATTCTTTGGATGAGCTGCAATCAAACTTACGAGATTAGGCGTCACCGCAAATGCTTGCAGTGCAGGTGTTTCGAGGCACCAAGCAGCTCAAGAGCTTCCTCCGTGCCCCGCTTAGGCGCTCAACTGCCGCTTCTTTAAGAGCCTCTTAGCGTCCCTGATCCGACAAATAGACTGACTTCAAGACGATGTAGCCGACGACGCCGTAGAGCACCAATGTCATTAACAACATGACGAAGGGCATTTTCTCGTAGATCTTCGCAAACGGTCGGAAAATGAAATCGACAAAGAAAAGTCCGGCGGCTGCACTAGGCATATCTACTCACTCGCAATATTGACAACGAGTGAATTATACGGTGCAACGGTTATGGTGCGGTGAAGATAACGCACCAATATTCCTTACTTCTTTGTCATTAAGTCAATGGCGGAAGTAATGGTAGTGCCGCTCCCAGCGACGCGCGATGAACTTTGGAAACAGCTCAGGCATGATTACAAAGAGCATAGCCACGAGCAAAAGAGCGCACAAGATGAGCGATAAAAAGAGAGCCATAGGGGAGTTACAAAAGCCTCTAACATATTGATGCAAGAGATTTTCGGACATACTGGTTTAAGGTGAGGTTAAGAAGCCCTTACTAGATCAAGATCTATGATCAAGGGCGATATCGATGTGCAGAATGCCGCCGGGATCCTTCTTAACCACAGTGACGCTGTCTGATTTCGGTTGCGCTGCGGCAATCTTGGTATCCGCCGCTTTTTTGGCGATTGCCTTTTTAACTGGAGTTGCGTTCTTCTTAATTGACTTCTTGGCATCGGATTCAAGAGTGGTGGGGTTTGCTTTAGCCTTGTCCCAGTCGTCAACGCCTGGCTGTGGTCCGAATGACACCGCTACTTGCACAGGCACAAAATCTTTGCTGCCGGTCGAAGAAGAGGCTATGAATGTCGCCTTCTCGTGCGGTTGACTCAGATATTGCTGCCCGTCGATTTTCTTACGCGACAAAAGCAACGTTACGCGTTCCACCCCGGGGTGCTTGTCAAAGCTGATTAGTCCATCGGAAGGCAAGGCATAATCGCGACCGTGTTGCACTTGATTGTCTTCCTTCAGCTTCTCGCTCGGAAAGAGAACCGACTGCTCTCCCTGACTGCCGCTTGTGAGAAGAATGTAAGCGAACCCGTCTACGTTTGGTCGCACATGAAACTTGATTTGATCACCGGAATAAAAAGGAGTCTTATTGCTCACTTGTTCAGTTTTGCCTTTGCGGACGCGCTCTATCCAATAGGTCATGCCGAGATTTAAGTTCTCAGTCTGATTCTTGAGCTGGCTAACGTACAACCCTTTTGCATCCGGATCGTACTTCTCTGCATCTTCGCCCCTAGCACCAGATGCGATACCAGCTAACAACACTGCGGCTAATAACGTGGTAATTGAACGCGTGGACATATTACTCTTTCCTCATTGCGATTTGTGGCCGTCTTTGATTAGTCGCCTGATATATACGGTTTCGTTAACTGTGGACTGATCTGCTTGCCCCGTAAGTTCTGACAAAGGAATTTCAACTGGGGGTGCAAACAAGTCTATGCCCAAAAATTCATCGGCTCTACGGAAGATATCGTCAGCATGTTCACCATTTGTCATGAAATTTAGCTTGCTCTTACATGCTATTAACAGCACAGAATCTTGATCGGATGTCTTGATCGCCTGATTACTGCGTTCAGGAATTTCAACGATTCCGCCAGCGCGGATCTGTGCGTCTTGCCCTGGTGCAGAAGGATAGACCACGAGACTATCAGCATCAAGCTTGCTCTTGTCGATCAGGTACAGATAGCAGTCTGCCTCTGGTGTTATATAGAAATGCAAAGGCGTTGATTCGTCTACACCGTCGCCTGACTTCAATGTATAAACTTGCGGTCCATGCGCGCCATTTGACGCCGTCCTAATTAAAACGTGCACCCAGTCAGGTTTTGCCACTGCATGAAAGGATGAATTTGGATAGGAGGTGGCGCGCGAAATTGAATGCGGCAAGAAAATACAACCAATTAACAATATAACAGCGGCGATGTACGTTCCCACAGCCCAGTTGGAACGGCGGCGCTGAAACGAAGGCTTGAAAAATCGCTGCCCGCAAGAGCTGCATGATTCAGCCGAGCACAAATTAGCGGCACCGCATTTGGGGCAATTGATATTGGCGATGTCGTGACATCCAGCGGTATTCGACAGTTGAAAATTGACCAATGTTGCAATTGTATTCTGTCCACTAGTGGGCGCCTGTATTTCACCAGGGTCGAGTTGGCGTAAGCAATCGATGATCGCCTCAATCCAAATCATTTGTTGAAGATTGCCTTCTTTGCTTTGCACTTCGCGAGCATAAGGCATGGCACCACAGTGGATTGCCACCACCTGGCCCGCTTTGAGAATTGGTGAACCTTCAGCCTGGGGAGACAATCGCATGTCGTGCAACATATGGCTTGGATCATCACGGTTCAAATTACCCAGCAATTTCCCTTTTCGCATACGCGGTAATCCATAAGTTGGCTCGACTGAGAGACTAAGTAGTTCGTCGCTGGCAGCAAGCGGAGCGTCGACGCCCAGCACCAAATTCGGTGCCAATACAGAATGCTCACCAGTTTCCATCGGCCCTGAGTTGAGCGTGATTTCTTCAATTTGCCTTGTTTTCACCAGCTCCAAGAGAGCTTTGCAGACATAGTAATCATCGAAGTCGACATACAACCACAAGTCATTAACGGCAATGGTGCCATCAAGAACATGCCAGAGACGCTTTGAGACCTCTTCCACTTCGTCGGGCAACAAATCTAAATCAAGCGCCTTTACAGATTTTCCATAAATCATTTCGGCGCCGCCCAGAGACTGCATCATTTCATCTGTCTCTTCCAAACGGCGATGGGCTTCCAGCAGCAACATCTCCGTTGGTCGTGTGATTTCGCGATCGTCGTCTAAGTCGGCGCCACCGTTTGCCTCGAAATAAAAATTGCCGTTGCATTTCTTTTCGACGATTTGATAAAAAGCGGCTTCGTTATAAAGATTGCCGAAGAAGGCATGCGTGACCAGGCTGCCCTGACAGATGATGCCGGCAATTGGATTATTTCTAGAATCTGTCAAAACTATGCGCCCTGATTTGCGGGCCGCCGTGATCGTCTGCACGATCAAAAATAAATCTATTTCAGCCAGGGTGCCGCTTAACCCGTGACTGAGGTTGGGAATGGCAACGGTCAGTTGGCTGACTAGAGTTCTCTTCTCAGTGTCCGATAGCTGACGCAACCCTTTGTCCAGCACCAGCACAGCGGCGTCATTCGCACGCACGCGGGAGCCATGCGCCAGCTCAGGTTTGGACACCACACCAGTCTTGCCACGGCGCTCGAACTGAGGATGAGAGATGACTTTTTTAACGCCTCGAATTTCCTGGCCTGCTGGGAAAAACAGCTTGAGTGCCTGGGGCTTGTCGAGGTAGGGGTGCACAAGATGCGCGCAAGTGGCGGCTTTATCAGAATCTATGAGGAAAGCGGAGCCGAGCACTATGTCTTTGCTGCCGACGCGATCGACCAGAAACGCCACTGAGCGAGCAAGCGTCGCTGTGTCAACATTAAGCTGATTGCTCATGTCAAGTCCTGGAAACCGGAAGCCGTCTCAAGTATAAGTTGTCACATAACACTACTGCGTGCCAGAGACTTTACTTTATATGGGCGGTCAACTAATAGCTGGTCTAGACTTCAGCGGCGCCAAGCAAGTGCCGAACGACACCTGGATTGCCTCGGGCGAGCTGGGCAATCTCGGCTTGGAAGTGCACGAGATTCGCAAAATCGGGGCCCACATGGTCTCGCAGGAGTTGTCGAAGGCAGAAACTCCCTTTAGCGCCGCCGGTATCGACGTGCCGTTCAGCCTGCCGTCGGAGTTTCTGGCGTTTATGTCTGAGAAATGCGGCAAGGGCGCGTATCAGTCCTGGCAGGAAGTGGCGGAAGAGCTTGTGTTCATGAGTTTTGAACGCTTCCAGGAATTGGCGATCGAGTTCAAGAAAGAACCCAAGCGCATCTGCGACAAAGCAGTCTCCCGCACGGCGCAAAGCCCTCTGCACCGCGGCAATCCGTCGATGATTCAAATGACTTATCAGGCGATTAAGCTTCTCGCCATGCTGAACCCTGAAAAGTTCTCGGTGCTACCGTTTCATGAGCAAAACTTTTTCAAGTGCTCGGTGCTCGAGGTCTATCCGCGCGATGTTCTCTTTGCTCTCGGACTGCCGGATACCGGTTACAAAAGCAAAGAGAAAAAGGAGGCGGAAAACGCCCAGCTGATGCGGCGCAAGATTCTGGACAGCCTGATCGAGCTGCGCGAAAAGAAAGGCGCATCGCACAAAGATTGTCCTCGCTTGACGATGAGCGCTCCGGCGCGCAAAGCAGCGATTGAGTCGGATCATGCTCTGGACGCGCTCGTCGCCTGTTACGCCGTTGCCATGTGGAAGGAAGTGCCCGCGCTTTTCCAGGACCCGCTCGCCCTCGATAACATCGAGGTGCTTTTGGAAGGCTGGATTTATTCGCCCCAACCGCTTGTCAAATCGGCCGCCGTCTAGGGGTGATCCATCCCTCGCAGAGCGTCCGTGAAACATCCCGACGCCCCAGCTTTGTACACCCCTCATCCTGTGTCGGACCGCCCTCATCCTGTGGCTGCAGCTTTGTACCGCCCACATCCTGTGTTGGACAGCCCTCATCCTGTGTTGGAGCGCCCTCATCCTGTGTTGGAGAGCCCTCATCCTGTGTTGGACCGCCCTCATCCTGTGGCTGCAGCTTTGTACCGCCCACATCCTGTGGGCACCGGTAAAGCTGGATTTCGATTCGCTTTGGACTGCAAGGTGAGCCAGCCAGCCATACGGTATAATTTTCCTTTGCGCTCCCTGCCGCTTGTCACGAGAAATTGGACCAGCGAGCCTTCCGTGAGGTCGGCTGTGAAAAATGAGCGCCCGTAGCTCAGTGGATAGAGCCCCCGCCTTCTAAGCGGGTTGTCGTTGGTTCGAATCCAACCGGGCGCGATATAATCTCCAAACGAGGGTCATTAGCTCAACGGTAGAGCAGTTGCCTCTTAAGCAATTGGTTGATGGTTCGAATCCATCATGACCCACTAGGTTTCCAGTTCCAACCCTCCTCTGCGTCAGCACTATGTAAGCACTTGGGAAGGGCTGTTCTTTGGCGACCGGCACCACATTCAATACCAAGAGCTCGAATACGTTCACCGACGTCGTCAGAATAAATCTGTATCCTTCGCGTTAACCAGATGCTAGTGGAGGTGTTGAGACGTTCCAACCTGATGGAACTAAACTGCTTTGCTTTGTGTAAATGTCCGAGGAAGCCACAAAGTTAATTGCCGCTCGCGCAGGAATTGCTCGGTAGCGTTGGGCATGCACTTGTGGTCAAGATAATATTTGGGTGGATCCTTATTTTGTTCAGCTCGAACCAACCAATAATAGACAGGAATGGTCCGTAACCACCAAACAGGATTATTTTAATCTGGCTGACCTGTAATCCGCTCAACTCGGGATTCGTTGACTCTGAGAACGTGAACTTACCCCCAGGGTTGTAATCGCATTCACCTAGACCGACAGCGGCATCGCAAGAACACGCCAGGTAAGAAGCTGGCTCTCCGTTCTTCGTCCCTTCGAACAATATACCGAGAGGAAATGGTCGACATCCCGCTGTAGTGAAATTAGCGTAGCTGAAGGTCGCACCCGACACAAATTTAAATGGCGGCTTGATCGACAATGTTAGACCGGCAACATCATCAGGTTGCATTACCATCAGGTCCGCCTGGTGAGGCTCGCAAACGAGAGCGCCATGCCAAGTTACACTGCCGCTACCGCAAGCAAAACCTTGCGCAACGATTCCGCTGGCTCCTGAGGGCGGCCCGCTTCCCGGCGGGTGACCGTGGTGCGTCCCACGTCGATGTCCACTTTCGTGCAATTCACTCTGTCCGGTTGACTGCGCCTGGGCATGAGGGGCTATCAGAAGTGCGCATACCAATCCGATTCCTGCAGCTGCTAATCTCATGGTTGTCTCCTGTTCGGCTCCAGAGCTCATCATTATACACGGCATGAAGTGTGATACAGCCCGGTTATACCTAACGATTCCACTTGTATCTACCAGTTCGAAAACTTCTGGCTCGATCGGCTCCAAATGCTATAACTGGAGCCAGGCTGCTTCATCTATGTGGCTTGCAGATCAACCGAGCGCGACACTCCAATTCTTTGCAGGTGAGCCAGCAATGAAAACAAACGCAGTCAGAATTCTCGACAATCTCAACATCAAATACGAGTTGCGCGACTACGAAGTTGATCCCGACGATCTCTCCGCTGAAACTGTCGCCGCGAAGATCGGATATCCGCTGGAGCAGGTTTTCAAAACATTGGTGGTGCGCGGTGACAAAAATGGCGTTAGTCTAGCGGTGGTGCCCGGAAACATGCAGTTGGATCTAAAGGCTCTCGCCAAACTGAGCGGCGACCGCAAAGCTGATGTGGTATCGCTGAAAGAGGTACAACCACTGACGGGCTATATTCGCGGCGGCGTCACGGCATTGGCCTGCAAGAAAGACTATCCCGTATACGTCGATGAAAACATGTACTTGTACGCTTCCGTCTCGGTATCAGCAGGAGTGCGAGGAACACAAATCATTCTCGCTCCAGAAGATTACATTAGAGCCACCAATGCGAAAGTCGCATTGATCTCCAAGGAAATGTAAGCCGCAATCCGGCTGCAAGACAAGACAGCGCCACCGCTGTTGATAACGAGCGCGTGAGCTGACACATTAGCCTAAGTGCCCCACACGGAATGGTGACACCAGTCATAGTGCATTGACAACATTCAATTGGGGCACTACTATTGGTGCAGCATTATTTCAAATCTAGAAAGCAGGCTGTTCATGAAAACAGTCAACACCATCAAAGACGCCTATGCCGAGGCGCAGAATTGGACCGGTGACTCAAATCTGGAGTTCGAAATCAATTCCCCGAAGGGCAAAGTGACCTTCGATCACACTGTTCGAGACTTCGATCAGGGCGAGTACTTTGTCACAGTTGATTTGAGAAACACAAAAATGTGCGGTGGTGCCGCCAACCTGGCAGACTTTCGCCAGCTGGTGTTTCCGGCAACCGCCAGCGCCGCCCTCGAGGTTCATAACCTGCTTTTGAGCATCTGCACCGATTAGTCCTTATCGCTGAGTCTAGTCTAGTCCTTATAGACTGGGAGTGGATTGCAGTCGGCAGGACGTCCATTTTCAAAATGGAGACGCCACACATTGTCGTTGTTCGCCTCTGCAGAGATGGCAAACACTGCAAATAGCAGCGCGACTAGATATAAGTAACTCGGTTTCAAGACGATAGCTGGTGAAGTTACTGATCGCGAGCGCATGGGCTCCTCTTTGGTCATTGCAACAACTGAGTCTATGCGCGTCAATACTGGATCAATACGGCTTTCATGCATCTGATTATAAGAGCCAAGATGGAGCTCACGAGAATAAAATTTGGGGTGTCCTAATCTCTGATCAGGATTCGCACATCCAGAATATCAAGGGTAACTCGGCTATCACATGCAACATAGCCAGAACCATGTACAAGTCATTAGTAAAAGCGTAATTCAGCCGGTATCCCAGCCAGAGAAGTGGCACACCGATTGAGATGCACCCGACGGCATAAAGAGCAAATGAACGCAGCTCGCTTCTGTCTCTCAACAACGCTGTTTGTTCAAGCCGCCACCGTGTCCAACTGTTCGTAGCGATTGGCATGCCAAGAACCCAAACCGCATAGTGCATCATCTGCAGAAAGCCGTAAACTGCAAGCAGCATTACCGGCGATGGACCTGCGAAGAGTTGCGTTCCGAGCCCTGTCTGAATTGCTTTCATTGACATGGCATCTGTCATTGTTCCGGCGTGCCACCAGATCAGACCTGCCACCGCCAACGGTACTGCTTGCAGGCAGCGGTGATATGCAGATAGCCAACTCTTCTTCGTGCGCCTCAACTCTCTTTCAAACAACCACAAGCCCAGCATTGGGTGCAGGTAAGTCATGGCAATGGTGAACATTTGGGGGGATAGGATATTCGCCCATGAACCAATCAGCGCGATCGCGCAATTCGTAATTACTGATTGGCGATCGTGCTTGCAATATCTCAATATGGACAAGGCTAGAATCCAGGCAATAAACAATTCGTTCCAAGTAAGCAGAAGAATCCAGGCTTGAGCTGTGCTGATCGTGTTTGTATTCGTCACGAGGACGAGAGCAACTTCTGTTAGATACAGTAATGCGACTCCTGCAAAGGACGTTATAAAGAATGGCCGCAAGGGTCCGAACCGCGAAGGGAAGCGAGAGAGTGCGTAACGAAGCTCAGAATAATTGTGGGGACCGCCGAAAAGCACAACGATCGCCACGGTGAACCAAAATGGTGTGCTGCCAGCAAGAAAGGCGGAACAAATGACGATAGTGAGAGCCACTATCTTGAACGCATGTGCACTGGTCCAAACAACTGGTCGGCGTTGCACCCCAAACCAATTGAGGCTCTCACTGTATGAGGAGCCGATTACACGCTTCGATTCATGTAACTTTTGCGAAGAAATCACGCTTATTTTTTTCGCTCTTGCTTGTCGGACTTTTGTTGTTCTTTATCAGGCTTCATTTGTGGACTTTTCGACAAAGCCGATTGAAGGTCGTCAGAGGTTATTTGATACCCTGTCTCCATATCTCTGGCCGCTTTTTTGCCGACAACGTCGCTCTGAGATTGAAAGCCGTGAGGTGGTCCATAAGCCCCTTGTAGAGTCACGTCCTCCGAGCGAATCACGGCTCCCTTGGCGATTCTCTTGGTTGTGACAACGGTTTCAATCATTGGTCGACGAGCGGCATCAACCATCCCGGGCTGAGCCGGCACGGGAGTGGGATTCAACTGCGCCAGGGCACAAAGTGCAAGCACTCCCACCGAGCCAAGGGTGATCATAACAACCCGTTTCTTTGTTCTCATAGTCCCCATTTCTCCTCGGAGATAATTGCGTTACTACAACAGCTTCCTACTCAGATATTGCGCTTGTTGGCGCCATGCCTTAGGAGCCCGGGTCACCCGGTGACAAAGCGTAATTCCGAGCGCACGGTGTCTGCCACCGGCTACCAGTGTTCACAGCTTCATCTCGCAGTCAATGTGACTGGTAGAGGTCAGTGACTCGTTGCATTTTATTGCATTATGGATGCCAATATAATGCGTGCAGAATTGAATATTAGCGCCGAAGAACAGTTTCTCTGTCGCCCGCACCGCTAGCCTTGTATGTTGGATCGCCACCCTCGTTGAAATCGAAAGTAGCAATTTTCGCCACCTCAGTTCGCTGCGACCCCTGGGGAAATTGCAAAACCTGATTGCCGTTCAAAGAGTTCACCACATTCAAGACCATGGTGTCGTATCTGGGATCAGACTGTTTCGTCAAATGAGCGTTTACGATCTTTCCGTCGCGGGTGACAGAATAGGCAACTACAGCGGCCATCGGTCTGGCGCCGCGAAACTCTGCCCGTGAGAAGTGTTGAAATCGAGCATAAATAGCGGCCGCGACGCGACTATGCCATTGTTTCCAGGCAATTTTCATTTCACCACTTTCTTCTGGATTCTCCGATTGAAGGGTCGGCATGTGCTGAGCGGGCGGAGAAGCCTGCTGCCGACTGGATGGAGCCTGCCGGCTGGGAATTGGTTGCCGATTAGATGTTGTTTGTCGATTGGGTGCTGGCTGAGAATTAGATGCTGCCGGTCGGCGCGCTCCAGGTTGGGGGTTCTGCGCGTTCGGCTCGTCTTGTGATGGTTCCACATCGAATGGGCTTCGAATCGGCGCTCTTGTCGGTCGCGGAGGCGCAGGCGTCACTGCTTGTCGTGTCGAGGGAGTTGGTGCCGTGGCGGCAAACGGGTCGAAGTTTGCCGGTGTCCCGCTTGGCCGAAGTCCGGTTCCAGAGCCAGTCGTCGACGTTTCATCGATTCTGCCGTCAAGCACCTTTGTGGCCAGTGCAGGGGTGGCGCAGAAAACTGCAGTCAGAACAGACAGGATGCTCAATAGCGATTTTGAGAGATTTGACTTTGCCATTGTTGCGCTTCAGCAGAAGAAGAAAGGACTTGTTAGGCAATCTTACACCAGTTTTCGAACTCCAGCCCCTCTTCTAACAGTTAGCCGAGGCGATAATAGGCGGCAGCAACTTTCTCGAACAGAGCTTCATAAAAAACAGATTGCCGCAGCGTCGTCGCTATAGCACCGCGCACGGTGCATCTTCTGCCACTGACGTTGGTTCTATGCCATAAAAGAGAAAGTTGGTCCGAAAATGTCACGACTTTTCCACATTAACTTGATACCTTTTACGGGCTGCCCGAATATTACCACCCACAAAATTAAGCATCTCAATGGTCTGGCGCGACCAACGTGGTGTGCATTTCTTTCGCCAAGCGAAGAGATGCTGATATCTTGCTTCTCGTGAGTTCATCAGCGTTTCCTTGTCGCAGCAGAGAGGCACTCTTCTCCCCGTTTTTCGCGAGACCACCTTACCATGGGATATACAGATTCGGCCGCCGAAAGTGCGGCTGTTAAAACTCGCTTAGACACAACTGCAGCCAGATCAGCGGTTGCAGATGCGTATAGTCCGTCGACAAAATTGTCTATAGACACGCCGGCAAAACCAGAAGTAGTAACCCCGAGCGGGCAACTGGTTTTCACAAACTTGTTCGGCAACGATGCCACGCCAAACTCTACGACTGCCAGCACCGATAGTAATGGCGCGACAAACCGTGGCACCGAAGGCAATGGCACTACGATCCACAGCAGCGACGATAACACAGTGCCAAAGACTGACACCACGAGCACCACTGCTGATGCCACTCTGCCGCCAACAGCAGCAACTATCACGACCGACGCGCACGGTACGCCAGCGAAACCCAATCCTAATGCGCAGGCAGAAAGCGCGGCGCTGCTGCAACAAGAGGCCCAAACTCAGCCTCCCGCTGACATTACCGCGAGCATAACACCCGAGGGCGAACGGCAAGGAAACGTTGGAGATTGCTACTTTCTTGCTCCTCTCGATTCGATGGCCAACAGCCCACAAGGCCAGCAGATGATTCGCAACATGATCAAAACAAACAGTGACGGAACTTATACGGTCACTTTTCCTGGCGATCCTACCCACCCGGTAAACGTCACTGCCCAAGAAATAGCGAAGCAGACAAAACTGGGAGCCGTCAACGACACTAGTCCGTGGGCGCAAGTTGCCGAGACTGCTTTTTTGAAGTACGACGGCGTCGGCAGTTTCGGAACAAATGCGCTCACATGGCAAAATGCAGGCGAAGGAAGCATTCCATGGCTCGGCAGCACCTCATTTACCGACCAGGCAATGCAGCTTCTCACGGGCCAAGATGTAACAACTGATTCGATTGGTCCAGTCAACGCATTAGGCTCAAATCTTGAAGTAACCGTCGGCAATACCAGCAAGGCCAACATAGCCAACGCCATTCAAACCGCATTGCAAAACGGAGAGCCTATAACAGCGACTGCTGTGGAAAACACTTTTGCCACTGCGATGGGTGCCCACAGCGCGCTTGGCCCAGTGGGTCCAGATGGCGTCTCATCCAGTCTGGATGGAGATCACATGTACCCGATCTTGAGTTTCGATCCCAAGAGCGAAACCATAGTGTTGCGCAACCCATGGAACAGCAATACCAACTATGCTGCAGGTACTACCAGGGACGGTATTACCGGTTTACCCAACGGTGAATTGCAGATGTCTTTGGACACATTCATGCAGCGCTACAATGCAGTCAATATTGCCGGTCTGACCCCCTATGCAAACGACCAAGCGAATACGAATGCCGACATGGCGAGAACAAGCGCGACGGTGAACACTGCTAGAAATGACTTACTAAGCGGAAACTTCGGGGCGCTATCTGCGGATACGACCAACTTCGCCAACTATGCTACGCAAACTGCTTCAGATATGGCATACGAAACAACTGACCTCTCAGAGCGGTCAGTCGAGGCATACCTTGCACCGGACACGGCGAAGATGATGAACGTCGTCAATGCGCTGTGGACGCCCACACAAGGGCTGATGGAAGCAGCCGATGGCATGACAATCGCCGCGCAAAATTACGGTTCTGCCTTACTCAATGACTTAAATCCCAACTGGTTTTCAAACTCTTAGTGAATCTCTGAATAGCTGAATCGCTCTAAAACTAGTTTGTCGAATTACCACAAATGTTTCACAAGCTGTCGGTAATTTAACTGTGCCCGAGTAAATATGACCTTCAAATCCGGCGGATGAGCTGCATGCTCCTCAGCAGATTTGTGCCGCGCAATCACTTCTGAATGCGCGAATTCTTCTACGCCCAACTGAGAGCGAGCAATTACCATGATAAACCCTGAAGTCTCCGATCAAACGAACGCCAAAAAGCCGGTCGAAAGCACGGCCTCACACAATTTGGTCAGTGAAGCCTATTCTTCTTCCACGCCGCGCACAGATGGATCAATCGCCAACGCAGACAAAGAGACAGCCATCTCGAAAGATGGACAACTGCTGTTCGGTTCCTTCGATCATTTGTATGGCGCCAAAACTGCTACAGGCACTGTTGGAAAACCAGGTGAAGGATCTAGCGGCACCGGTGGCGGCTCGATGATCAAAGAGTCGAGCATGGCATTGAACAAAAACGTCCAGACAGCCGAGGCACCCATTGTTGCTCCCAATAAAGTTGATAAGAACATCAATCCTTCGGGAGTCGATCAATCGACCGTTGGAGATTGCTTCTTCGAAGCAGCGTTGGCATCATTGGCCAGCAGCCCAAAAGGGCAGGAGAAGATCAAGGACATGATCAAAACGAATAAAGACGGTAGTTTCACAGTCACCTTCCCGGGTGACAAAGCCAATCCTGTAACAGTCACGCAAAAGGATCTTGCAGCCAACACCAGCAACTCACAAGTTGCCGATAGCGGCAATTGGGCGAAAATTATTGAAACGGGCTTTCTAAAATACGATCATGCAGAGCAATATGGACATGGACTAAACGCTTTGCAGTCCGAAGGCATTCCTAACTTGGGTAACATCGCATACAGCGACAAGGCTTTGCACTTGCTGACCGGTCAGGACGTCAGCACCGATGCGATTGGATTCACCAACATCGACAATCGGGAAATCACTTTGGGAAATACGAGTCAAGAAAACATCAAGAACGCCATCGAAAATTCGTTAAAGAGTGGTGAGCCAATTACGGCGACAACAACTGCCGGATTCGAAAAATACCTCGGCGCAAACAGCTCTGGGCCATTGGAGTCATCTCACGTATTCAGCGTCACGGGATACGATGCCAAAACGGGAATGGTAACTGTGCGAAACCCATGGGGAAGCAATGAAGGCACTGCTTTGGCGAAGGTGGGCATCACCAAGGACGGTATCAAGACACTTCCAGATGGACAGTTAGAAATGTCGCTCAATACCTTTACTAGTCACTTCAACTCTATCAACTTCGCCGGCCAAAATCCCTATCTCAACGACGCAGAAAACATTGGCAAAGATGCGTTGCATCAACTCGGTGATGGCGGAAAATTCGGCAAAGATCTCTTCACTGGTAATTTCGGTAAGCTTGGCGGCGATCTTTGGAACTTCGCCAAAGGTGACTGGCAAACTACCTCTGACATACTGTATGGCATTACAGATTCTGGCGAAAGAGCCGTCAAGACGGTTCTTTCCGATGCGTGGGATACCGGGTCCAGCCTGGTCAAGGGAGCCGTGCACGATGGCGAGGAAGTCGTTCACGATTTGAATCCGCTCAACTGGTGACGCTGGAAACTCCTATTTGAGCACCAGTTCCTGACGCTTTCAACTGTATTCGACCATGCTGTATTAGGTGGCACTGGTGAAGCAGGCACGCGCAGGGAAACTTTTTGGCAGCAGACGTTCTAGTTCGAATTTGGCCTACCCTGCACGTTGGCATGCAATTTTGCGGATGACGAGTGCCTGTGCACTTGTGGCGCGAATTGGCAGGCAAGCCAGGCGCCCTTTGAGAGATCAGAATCAAAGCCGTCCCGCAAATTAGCCTGGGGCGCAGCATTCTGCCGCAACATTAAAACACTTCACAAAATCTGCACAAATCCATGATACCTTGACAACGCCCAAAAATATTTACTAGCTCTTCCAAGCCTCCTCACTGGTCTGGCGCGACCAACGTGGTGTGCAGATGTCTTTTGCAATCGCGAAAGGCATCGTCTCCGCCCCCGTTTCTAGCGAGAATCCTGCCATGACATACACCGATGCGACATCCGAGAGCAAAGCTCTCAAAACGAACGTCGACATACCATCAACCGCCAAAACTCTGGTTAATGAAGCCTATGATCCATCGGCGAAGCTGTTCGGAGCGTCTGATAGCGCCAATCGTCGACAAGCGACTTTGCCAAATGGACAAATCGATTTTGGTTCTTTCACCAACCTGTACGGCACCGAATGCGCCACCAACGCCGTGAAGGCGGGCGAGTGTCAAAATCTCTTCCACGGTTACGAGCCCGATGCAAACCCACAGACTCTGCAATACATGGACGATTTCATCCGGCATATTCGCGAAATGGTGCAGGGAATAAGCGACACCTCAGGCGATCCTAGGGCAAAACCAAACCCGGACTGGCGGCAACTAAGAGAGCAGCTGGAACAGCAGCTGAGGAATCAGAACAACGGCGGCGGTACTCTGCCAGGCCAAGAAACTGGTGGTTCTGGTGGAAACGGATCGCAAAAGAGCGATGGTAGCAAATCAGGTGGACCAGCAGATAATGCTGGCGGCAAGGGTGGCAAGGGGAATCTTGGCGATGCGGTCGGCGCAAAAACCGGCGGGCAGAGTCAACCGCTGGACACAAACGTCACTGCTGACATCAATGCCTCAGGAGTTGACCAATCGTCTGTCGGCGATTGCTTCTTTGAGTCAGCGCTCGCATCTTTGGCGAACAGCAGCAAAGGCCAGCAAATTATTCGCAACATGATCAAAACCAATAAAGACGGCAGTTACACCGTGACCTTCGCGGGTGACAAGGGCAGCCCTGTTACTGTGACGGCCAAAGACTTAGAAGTGAATCAGAACAACGGTCAAGTTGAGGACAGTGCTAAGTGGGCTCGCATAGTTGAAACGGCATTTCTGAAATACGATCATGCCGAGCAATATGGCAGTGGACTGAACGGCTTTTTGCAAGCTGACGGAATTCCTCGATTTGGTAACGTCGCCTATGCAGACAAGGCGCTGCAACTCTTGACCGGCCAGGATGCGAGCACCGATTCGATGGGCTTGCTCAATATCGACAATCGAGAAATCACTCTCGGTAATACCAGTCGAGCAAATATAGCCAGCGATATGGAAACGGCCTTAAAAAATGGTGAACCGATTACAGCATGCGCCTCCTCCCTGCCGAGTTGGCTGGGCGAGCACAACTCAGGCCCGATGGAAGGGGATCACGTCTACAGTGTCATGAGTTACGATGCAAAGACCGGAACAGTGGTTGTGCGCAACCCCTGGGGAAGCAATAACGGAACCGCACTGCAGAATGTTGGCCAAACTAAGGACGGTATCACTAGCATGCCCGACGGCGAACTAAAAATGTCGCTCGACACTTTTACCAAGTATTTCACTTCTATGAATTTCGCTGGTCAGAACCCTTACGAACATGATGCAGAGAACATCGGAAGAGATGCGTGGACTACGCTCACAGACGAAGGGAAAGGTCTGAAGGATCTCTTTACCGGCAACTTCGGCGCTCTGCCTGGCGATGTTATGAACTTTGCCAAGGACGACCTGCAATCATTTTCCGACGCAGTCTACGGAGTTACCGATGCCGGTGAGCGCGCTGTCAAATCCGTAGTCTCCAAAGCTTGGGATGGAGCTACAGGTTTGGTGAAAGGCGCAGCAAAAGTAGGCGGCGATATTGTGCACGACCTCAACCCGTTCAACTGGTGAAGCATTCCTACACGCATCAATGTGGAAGCACTGACAGCCCAGGGCAAAGCTGCAGCAGCGACTATGCTTGGCACCCCTGAACATAAGGCTGCGTGGTACATTTAGGGGCAAATTGTCCTCTGTTTCACCGTCAATTGGCAATCGTGGTGACACCGGATACAGTATCGCCCTTGCCGCAAACATGACAGCATTTTGACCCTAATTTGGTCAACGTAGAGGTTGCCTTGACTCATGTTTTTCGACCGCCTTGATATAATGATATAGGGCCGAAACCAGCGTGGTAGCTGCTCGTGGACCACTGGCCCGTCTGGCGCAGTCGCCGTTGATCTTAATCTTATTCAACTGTTTTGTGGTTGCGCATGTGGTGCCACGCCATTAGTTTTTGAGAAAAAACAAACGAATTATAAAGGAGGTGTCTCATGTTTAGAATCATAAGAATTAGAGAAGTCCAGGTGGCAATGCTCGTCTTGTTCCTGATTCTTAGCGGGAAAGACACTTGCCTTGGTTGCCCAAGCCCAGTCTTATCGAGAACGCAAAATGGCGGTGGTATCTTCAGCTCACATGGCAGACATGAGAAGAAACCGCAAGCCTCAAAGCGGCAACGCCTAGCCAAGTCGAGGAATGGAGACAAGGTAGACCAACTGGGAACGGACACGGCCAGTGATCAGAACACTGAAACCCAAAACCCAACGGTCACGGATAGCGCAGACCGAAGTGGGACAGAAACGGCTAGCACGCCTGGGCGTCAGTCGAACTGATTGAGAAACCTTCCAGGATTAGGCACAAGAAGCGTGACGCCGATGTCGCAAGCCTGTTTGTTCAGGACCGGCATCGGCTATCGCTTTTGTTTGAATAGCAGCCGCAAAAAGCAATCAGCTTTGCCGCCAACTACGCGATGTGCTCTTTACAGGCGCAGGAAAGAATCGTCGAACTTGTCACCAATCGCTCGGCGCGTATAACCTATAGCTCTGTCTACATGCTTGATCGCTCGAGCCTGAAAACCTTGCGCCGCCGGATCATCTTCTTCTTTGTCCATGTCGGAATGAGCTTTCTTCAACAGCTCAAGCGATTTATGCAATCTTCCAGGGTGGTCCAAACCCTCATCTGTTGGAGGATTGTACTGCGCGTTCTTTCCATCAATCCAAGCAGCTTCGGTTAGATCGTGCAAACAAGCGTCGATTTCTCGCACTGCCTGCTGTTCGTCTTTGACAACATTGTGAGCATCTGGACGTTCCAAAAGCCACTTAGCAGCACGCAAATCAGAAATAGAATGCATGTAACCGGGGTGCCTGCCCGGCGTATCAGATCTGGCAGCTGTGGGACATAAGACAGAACACAATAGAATAATCGCCACCGTATTCGATACCGAACGGAAAACGCTCTTTCTCACAAGTCATACCTCCGACTTCATTTAAATCAATGTTTATAGACGACGCAGGATCTCAAAGCCTGAAATTATGGCACGAATCTCAGCCCTTTCCGTGAACCGCTGATCTTGAAATCTCGTGCTCGTGGAACTCGACTAGAACATCCAGAAAAGCTCTGGCCGCGGGGCTCAGATGCATCCACATCGCCCCGGCTTTGATTTTCTGTCCTTCTGCCGGCAGAGGCAAAATCTTAACGCCCTGAACGTCTTGGACGGCAATCTTAGGCAGACAAGTAACCAACTTTCCAGCCCTGGCAATGGCCACCAGGGCGTGACCATCGTCGTATTCCAGCACGATGTCCGGCTGAACAGAATTGTTCGCGAAGTATTGATGCAAGCCCCGAGCAGAAGCAATTCTGTGGCTTGGCAGGGCCATCGGCAGTTTGTCTAGAGCCTCAATTGAGGCCGATTTTAGTTTCGCTAGGGGGTGGGTTGGGGCAAAAACAAGGACCAACTCATCTTGCAACAACTCCTGGAATGTTATCTCTGGGTGTTCGGGCGGCAGTATGGAGTAGCCAAGATCAACGGTGCCAGAGATAATTCCCGCTTCGATATCCTCTGTCGCACCAGACCGAGCGCGAATCTTAACCTCAGGATGCCTGGCGCTGAAAGCGCTTATCCATTGAGGGAAAAGCTTACTTCCATGCAAAGGCAAAGCGGCGATGGAGAGATTGCCGCGCACCACACCCTTAACGGCGTCAATCTCTTCGCCGGCAGTCTCGAGCTCGCGAACCGCCTGACGAGCCCGCTTGAGCAGCAGTTCGCCCGCTTCTGTCAGGCGCACGTTTCTGCCCACGCGAGCAAAGAGCTGGGAGCCAAGCTCCTCTTCCAGCTGCTGAATGTGGATCGACAAAGTCGGCTGAGAAATGTAGAGCGACTCCGCCGCCCGCGTAAAGTGCAGGAGCTCGGCCGCTCTGATGAAATAGCGCAAGTGACGAAGCTCCACAATCTCTCTCCTGTAGCACCTCAATTGTACTTGTTCGTCAAATTGGCTGATCCAGTATCCAATGCGTAACCAAGCTGAAGTCTTCTGTCTGCAGACTAGTAGTTACGAGAAAATGGGCCATATTTCCTCATCGCCCCTCCTTGACTCACACCCTCAAAGCCCACCCAGTGGGGATACTTAATTGATAGAGAGCATCTATCAATTCGATAAGATATGCGTATTGGACCGATCGGTCGCCTGCAGTTTAAAGTAGCAATATTGTCAGCGGTCGAAGCGAGACGGACACACCGTAAACACACGCGGTACAGAACAAGTTACTCGCCAGACCGGCGCAATTAGATCAAGTCCCAAAATCAAGTCGGTGAGGCATAACTGCTCACCGCCAGTCCTCGTGCAAGGAGAGCCCAAATGTTGACTACTAATTACATGTGGCACCCAGCTGGTGAAGCCAGACAATATGAAGCGACAGGTTCCCGCATCGCATTTCATGATCGCTGGAATACCGACGAAAAGCACAATGTGCAAAGAGAAGATCTGTTGGACGCGCTGCAGACTATGGTAGACGTTCTCACCGCTGAACAAAAAGCGAGATGGCTCGGCACTTTTGAACCATCAAACCCCAATCCAATCCTCCGAAACAAGCACTAAATATGCCATGGCGACGCACAAGGCGCTAGATATGCCAAGACAGCGGGCACTACATTCAGTGCCCGTTGCTCTTTTGCCTTTCGAACGCTAAAGTCTTAAGGTGGCGAAGGGTCGGGAGTGAGAAATGTGGATCGTTGAGCTGGCTCTCAAGAGACCGTACACGTTTGTTGTCGTCTCGATGCTGATTGCCTTACTAGGAGTGGTGTCGGCGTCTCGCATGCCGATAGACATTTTTCCGACCATCAACCTGCCTGTTGTGAGCGTGATCTGGAGCTACTCAGGGCTGTCACCCATAGATATGGAGTCGCGCATCGTCACAATATCCGAGCGCGCCATGACGACAGTGACCAGTGAAATCGAACATCTCGAATCGAAGTCGGTAAATGGTTTGGGCATCATCAAAGTCTATCTGCGCCAGGGCACCGATGTAGGCAAAGCGGTGGCGTTGATGAGCTCTGTTAACCAGACCATTCTCAAAATTCTGCCACCCGGAATTACGCCGCCTCTGGTGACGGCGTTCAGCACCTCAGATGTGCCGGTGCTGCAGATTGGCGTCGGCAGCAAAACGCTACGAGAAGCCGAACTAAACGACTACAGTTTGAATTTCATTCGCCCCATGCTCGCCACCGCCGGTGGTTGTTCGGTGCCATTGCCGTACGGCGGCAAATCTCGGCAGGTAATGGTCGATATAAACACGAATCAGCTCAATGCAAAGGGGCTTTCACCCAACGATGTAGTCAATGCGCTCAATCTGGAAAATCTGACATTGCCAGCCGGAACAGCCAAAATCGGCACCAATGAATATCCGGTAAAAATGAACAGCAGTCCCACTGACCTGGACGAGCTCAATATGTATCCGATCAGGCATTCCAACACGGCCACTGTCTACCTGAAAGACATCGGTCATGTGCACGATGGTTTCGCCACTCAAACAAATGTGGTCAACCAAGACGGGCGGCGCTCCACCTTCTTGAATATTTTGCGCTCGGGCAGCGCTTCTACACTGACTGTCGTAGACAATGTGAAGAAATCGCTTGGTCCATTGCGACAGACTCTGCCGAAAGAGTTGAATTTGGACATTCTCACGGACCAATCGGTTTTCGTAAAGGCGTCTATTCAGCAAGTCGTATCGGAAACCATCACGGCTTCGATGCTGACTGGGTTGCTCATGTTGTGCATTCTCGGCAGTTGGCGCAGCACCACGATTGTCATTGTCTCGATTCCCCTTTCAATTGCGGCCTCGATCATCGGTCTGAATGCTTGCGGGCAAACTCTCAATACCATGACTCTTGGAGGTTTAGCTCTGGCAGTCGGTATGCTGGTTGATGATGCCACGGTTGAGGTCGAGAACATTCACCGCAACCTGGCTATGCACAAGCCGATTACAAAAGCGATTTTGGACGGTGCGGCGCAGATTGCGGCGCCCGCTTTTGTATCGACTTTATCAATTTGTATTGTCTTTGTGCCCGTGACTTTGTTGACAGAGCCGGCGCGCTCGCTCTTCGTTCCCCTGGCTATGGCTGTCGTCTTTGCCATGTTGGCATCATATTTTCTCTCGCGCACCCTGGTTCCGGTAATGGCTCGCTACCTGTTGCACGAACACGTCGATGAGGCAGACAAGCCAAAGACCTTTTTTGGCAGGTTATACAATGCCATCGATCAGCGCTTTAACGGTCTGCGAGACAGCTATCATGGTCTACTGGAGCTAGCGCTGAAGCATCGAGCCCTGGTCTTAGGCAGCTTCTTGCTCACGTATGCTGGCTGTTACTGCCTGCTTCCCTTCATCGGCAGAGACTTTTTTCCAACAGTAGATGGTGGTCAGCTGCGCATGCATATCATTGCTCCCAAAGGCAGCCGCATTGAAGAGACAGAACGTGTATTCAAGGAAGCAGAAGCGTGTATCCGCACCATCATTCCTGCCGATGAAATAAAGGTGATCACACAAAACATCGGTCTGCCAAACAACGGCGTCAACCTGGCTTACGGCGACAACGTCACGTTCAGCAATTTCGACGGCGAGATGCTGATTACCCTGACACCGGAACACAAGTCGATATTCGCTTATCAAAAAGCCATTCGCCAGCAGTTGAAGCATCAAATGCCGCAGCTCTCATTTTTCTTCCAACCAGCCGATATTACCAGCCAGATTCTCAACGCTGGCTTGCCCGCGCCGCTAGACGTGCAAGTGTTGGGGCGCGCCAAAGTGGCAAATTACCAGATCGCCCTCGATCTGCAAAAGCGGCTTGCCACCATAGCCGGTGCAGTAGACGTGACGTTGGTGCAGGTTCCTGATGCACCGCAGTTGAATGTTGACGTGGACAGAACCAAGGCATTGGGGCTTGGTTTGACACAACGAGACGTAGCCAACTCAGTCTTGGCCTCGCTTAGCTCTAGCTTTCAAACGGCACCAAATTATTGGGTCAATCCCAAGAATGGTGTCAACTACAACGTCGCGGTGCAAACTCCAACGTATGAGGTCAACACCTTCGACGACATCTCCACGCTGCCGATTACTAACAAGCCCTCAGCGCAACCGGCTCTTCTGAAGAATCTAGCCAACCTCGGTCGCAGCACCACACCCGCGGTGGTCAGCCACTATCAGATAATGCCGGTCTACGACATCTTCATCAATACTCAAAACAGAGATTTAGGTGGTGTCACAGACGATGCCGAAAAGATCGTCGCCGATGTCACGGCCCATCTTCCACGCGGCACCTTCGTCAAGATTCGCGGCCAGGCAGACAGCATGAATGCAGCATTCAGCGGACTTTTAAGTGGCTTAGTATTCGCCATGATACTGGTCTACTTGCTGCTTGTGATCAATTTCCAGTCGTGGCTCGATCCCTTCATTATCCTCATGGCCAGCCCGGGCACGCTGGCCGGCATCGTGCTCATGCTCTATCTGACCCAGACCACCTTCAGTGTGCCCGCCTTGATGGGCGCGATCATGGCTATTGGCGTGGCTTCAGCTAATAGTATCCTGATGGTCACCTTTGCCGAAGAAAAGCGCCAGGAAGGAGCAGAGGTGATTGCATCAGCCTCTGCTGCTGGTTTCAATCGCTTCCGACCCGTCGTGATGACGGCGCTGGCCATGATCATTGGCATGATTCCCATGGCTACCGGGCTGGGAGAGGGAGGCTCGGCCAACGCTCCGTTGGGTCGGGCGGTCATCGGTGGTTTGCTTATGGCAACAGTGGCGACACTATTTTTCGTGCCTGTTATGTTCTCAGTTCTAAAAAGGAAGCCAAAATCGCCAACACCCGCGCCAGACCTACATTCCGTTTCATAAGATCCATCTATCGATCGCATTGTGTCTGAGTATTGGACCTTCTCGCCGATGCTCTGTAGAGTGGAGTTATGGACTTTGAGGTCACACCGTCATGCTCAATAACGACCAAACAGCGCAAGTACAGCCGCTCTCAAAAGAGCCGGAAGCCCGCAGTAAGAAAGGCATCGGCAGCCCCGTTGTTTTGATACTAGTCGCGCTTATCTGTGTCGGATTGATTACCACTGCCGCCGCTGCCCGCTTCGCCAGACAGCTCGAGCTGAAGGAAGCACAACACACAATCGTTGCATCCGTGCCGGAAGTACAGGCAGTGAGAGTGACTGAAGGTACCAACAAGACGACGCTGCTCTTGCCGGGCGACATTCAACCAATTCAAAACGTTCCTATCTATGCCCGCGCCAACGGTTACCTGGTCAAGCGCCTCGTGGACATTGGCGACAACGTCAAAGCCGGACAATTGTTAGCGGTCATCGACACACCAGAATTGGATCAACAGGTTCAGCAAGCAGAAGCCAACTTGAGCATGGCGCAAGCGTCTTTGAGTTCGGCGATCGCCGACAGAGACAATTTTGCCTCGCAAATGTTTTCAGCCGACGCCACCATTAGCCAAGCCAAAAACAATCTGACATACAGTCAGGCTGAAGTGGCTCGTTATCAAAAGTTAGCCACCGAAGGTGCCGTCTCCTGGGAAATGCGCGACCAAGCTTTGAAGCTGTATAACTCAGACCTGGCGCAAATTGAAATCAACGAACAAAACAAAAAAGCTCTTCTCGCTCAAGAAACTTCGGCTGAATCCAAGATTGCCGCCGCCCGTCAATCAATCAAATCTGACAACGCCGCCTTGAATCGACTGCGAGCTGAGCAATCGTTCCAAAAGGTGACGGCACCATGCGATGGCGTCATCACTGAGCGACTCGTGGATGCCGGCGCGCTCGTGGCCGCCGGTGGCAATTCCGGAACGACACAGTTGCTGACCATGGCCAAGACAGATGTATTGAGAATCTATGTGGACGTGCCGCAAAGTGACTATCGCCAAATCAAAGACGGCAACAAAGCGGAGATCTTGTTGCAAGAATTTCCGGGACAGACTTTCACAGGCACAGTCAGCAACATGGCAGGCAGCTTGACGGCTGACACACGCACCTTGCGCACCGAGGTGCGCATCGACAATCACGAACACACCCTCAAACCGGGGTCCTATGCGCAAGTGCAATTCGTCTACAACAATCCGACGCCACCGGTTGTGGTGCCCAGCAATGCTACAATTACAAAGGATGATGGTCTCTATGTGGCAGTGGTGCAAAACGGCAAAGTACACTATCAGAAAGTAACGGTCTACAGAGACTTTGGCAACAAGGTAGAACTGAGCACAGGCGTCAAAGCGCATGAAGTAGTGCTTCTCGATACGCCAGACAGCATCTCAGACGGCGCCGCGGTGAAACCGATCTTGCAGCAAATTGCATCATCCAAGTAACAGGTAGAGATTCCCGGCCGGCTCCAACCTCGCGTCGCTAGTAACAACTACCGATCTTCGTCTTTTCCCTTTCTGGATATGATTCTGGCTGTGAGGTTCTTTTGCAGAGCCTCCACAGCCGCCTTAGATAACCGCGGACATTGAATAACTGTAAGAGATGTGAGGTGCTTCATTTCACCAACACGCAGCACATAATCGTAAGTCACGGGTGTGCCGGAGATATTCAGGGCGACGATGTTGGTATCTTTGAGTTCGCTCAGTCCCGGTCCATATAGGCGGCAATTGGCCAAACTGAGCAACTTTAGCTGAGGCATTTTGGCAATATCTTTCAGTGCATCATCTGTAATACCGGTATCATTTAGCTCCAGATTCCAAATCGGCAAGCTGCTAAGTGCGGCAACGCCATTGTCATCGATAGGATTGCTCGAGAGATTCAAATCTTTTAGCTGCCGCAGGTTTGACAGCTTCTTAACGCCCGCCCCTGATATTTGCACGTCTGCACAGTCAAACTGAGTTAGTGAAGAACAGCTGCCCACATAGGCAAGAGTGCCATCATCAACGCCCTTTGTTGCCGACAGCTTAAGCTTGGACAGATGGCTCAAATGAACCAAATCCTTGAAAGGGGCAGGATCTTCCACCGGGGTTTCCAGAAGGCTCAAATGAGTCAAGTTTTTAAATTTGCAGATCACTGTTAGCGCTTCACCGGACAACGGCTCGCTTTTCTCGATGGACAAGCCCACCAACCCAGGCAATGCTGAATGGATGTTCTCTAACGCGCTGGCTGAGACATGCCCATGTCTAATGTCAATCGATTCTAGTTTAGGCACCCGGGCCAGCTTGCTCAGCCCTTCGTCGTCCGCCTGGCTGCCCGAGATTTTAATTGAATGAAGATTGGGAAACTGGCGAAGATATTGAAGACCTTTGGCCGTGATTTTCGTCTTTGATATGTCCAATTCTTCCAGCGAACGGATTTTCGTTAACTGCTTGAGACCAGCGTCGCTGACTCGCGTTTGGGAGATAGAGAGAGTTCGAAGCGGCAAATTGACCAAGTTTTTTATCATGCCGTCATCAAGCGCAACCTGGTCGAAAAAGTTTATCTCTTCAATGTCGTTGCGTTCAGTTAAAACCTCTGTCGCGGCATTGCTCAGGTGGATGTTGCCGGGCACAGAAAATCGCCTGGTGTTAGCGTCATGAATTAGGGGCGAAAAGTAGGTCTTTTGTTGGTCGCCATCTTGCAAGCCTTGCACCGCTCTAAACATGACCTCATCCTGATCGCC
>Ga0364920_10141_pt1 | contig 31156 bp, 32 predicted proteins | sample SorcelJu500001C8_FD_206961 | JGI IMG/M metagenome (GOLD analysis project Ga0364920, IMG submission 206961) | Enriched cells from Trout Bog Lake Hypolimnion, Wisconsin, USA - BchlTB.June20.5000.01.C8 | ecosystem: Environmental > Aquatic > Freshwater > Lake > Hypolimnion/Profundal zone | place: USA...
TCGCAGGAGAATGTTTTTTATGACAGGGGCAAAAAGAAAAACAGCTTTAGTTGGGCTGGTCGTTGTTTTGATGCTTTTAGGCTTAGGGATTGTCTATTGGATGGGGGGCGGAGGTCGAAAAAAAAATATTCATTATGGTACAGATATGCGTATTTCTCTTGATGCTATGGAGGGAAAATCAGACATAGTGCCTTTCTTAGTTTTAGGATCTGGCCCTGCTTCATTGGCTGCAGCTTTGTATGGTGCTCGATCTAAGGTAAAAACAGTCGTTTTACGGGGAAATAAACCGGGAGGTCAATTGACTGGGACATCTTATATTGAAAATTGGCCTGGCGTTTCTCGTATTAAGGGGCCTGATATTATGATGGATTTTGAGAAGCAGGTTGCGCACTTTGGAGCGCAAATGGTTAATGACTCGATTATTTCAGTTGATTTTTCTCAGTGGCCTTATGTTGTTAAAACAGAAGAAGGTCATGTTATTCATGCAATGACATTGTTTATTGGTACTGGTGCAACACCTAAGAGACTTAATATTCCAGGAGAAGAAACGTACTGGGGTAAAGGTGTTACTACGTGTGCCATTTGTGATGCTCCTTATCATAAAGATCATCGCGTTGTGGTTATTGGGGGTGGTGATACTGCAGTGGAAGAATGTTTTGAGCTTGCGCCTTACGCAAAGGAAGTTATTATGGTTGTCCGTAGTGATGTTCTTCGTGCTGCGCCACAGATGCTTGATCGTTTAAAAAATTATGACAATGTCAGTATTGTATTTAATACTTCACTAACTTCTATTAATGGAGATGGGAACCATGTTCATTCCGTGGATGTTATTCATAATCAAACAAAACAAAAAGCTCGTTGGGATGACATACGGGGGGTATTTTTGGCCATTGGACATCAGCCTAATTCACAACTTTTTGAAAAACAACTTGCATTAACTGAGCAGAAATATATTAAAATTGATGGCTTTAAGCCGCTAACCTCAAAAGCAGGTGTTTTTGCTGCAGGAGATGTGGTAGATGATCGGTATCGTCAGGCAGGTGTTGCAGCTGGTGATGGTATAAAAGCTGGACTTGAAGCTGTTTGGTGGTTAACTGATCATGGGTATGATCAAAAATTTGAGGAAAAATATGAACCCTTTTTCTTCAATCCATTGGCATTGCATAAAAAAGAAATTGAGCAAGTTAATAGTTTGGCTGATTTGGATGAATTAATGCGCACTCACAAGAATAAAGTCTTTATTCTTGATTTTTATACAAAGCAGTGTCCTACGTGTTTACATATGCTTCCTGTTGTTCAATGGGTTGGTACAAAAATGCAGGACAAGGTAGTATTCTTAAAAGTTGATGGTAATATTGCATTTGATATTGTTAAAAAATATCAAGTTCCTCAAGTTCCTTATTTTGTTGTGATAAAAAAGGGAGCTGTGGTTGGAACTACAAGTGATGTTATGGATCGTAGGCAGATGTATTCTTTTGCTAAAAAATATTGTGATTAAAGCTTAGAGGGGATTTTTTATGATACAATGTACAATAAGTACAAAAACGAGTATCGACCAATCAGTTGATGGTATTGTTTTTTTCTTGCCAGAAAGTTTTTCTATAACCGGTTCACTTGCTACTATTGCAAAAAAATGTGCTCCTCATTTGGAAGCACTTATTAAGCACCATGATTTTAAAGGTGGTGCGAGTGATACGCTTGTTGTGCAAGGTTTTGATAATGGAAAGATTGTTCATCTTATTTTGATTGGTCTTGGAAAAAAAACAAAAGAAACAAACCCGGCAGAGATTGTTCGTCAAGCAGTTGCGCGTGCTATTCGTGTTGCTGAGTCGCGAAAAATTGCGACACTTGCGCTTGATGTTCCTGAAGAAAATAGTGGTTTTTTGACGATGTCTGTTGCTTATATGGTACAAACAATTGTCGAAACGGCACTCATGTCTGTGTATGCCTTCGATGATTTTATTACATGCAACGATTCAAAAGTATTTAAAGTTACTCAATTGATTCTATGTATTACTCAAGCAAATGAAAAAGAAGCACAAGTAGCATTGGAACATGGAACTATTATTGGTAATGCGGTTAATAATGTTCGTCATTGGGTTGATATGCCCGCAAACAGGATGACGCCGGATGTGCTTGTTGAAAAAGCACGTGAAGTTGCAAAAAAGCATACTATAGAATGCACTGTTTTTGATGAAAAGAAGATAGAATCAATGGGGATGGGCGGGCTTAAAGCAGTTGGTATGGCTTCTCATTATGATCCGTATTTAGTTATTTTGCATTATAAAACTAAAAAGGCTAATGCGCCAACTATCGCATTTGTTGGTAAAGGTATTACTTTCGATTCAGGTGGTTTGAATTTAAAGCCGGGCGCATTCATGGATACGATGAAAGAAGATATGGCTGGGGCAGCAGCTGTAGTGAATGTTGTTGCTGCGCTTGCAGAATTGAAAGTTGATATTAATGTTGTTGCGGTTGCGGCTATTGCTGAAAATATGATTAGTGGTCTTGCAAATCATCCAGGTGATATTGTAACGTTTTATAATGGAAAAACGGCCATTGTTGGAAATACTGATGCTGAAGGCCGTTTAGTGCTTGCAGATGCTTTAGCATATGCAACAAAACATTATGAACTTGCTGCAGTGATTGATGTAGCAACGTTAACAGGTGCCGTGTCTCATGCAGTTGGACCATTTTTTAGTGGTTTGTTGACGCAAAATGAAGATATGGCTGCGCGTGTTAGTAAAGCTGCGCAAACATCTGGCGATGCCGTATGGCGCTTGCCACTCATTGATGCGTATAAAAAAATGGTAAAAGCTGATATTGCAGATATTTGTAACGATGGAAAAACAAAATATTATGCAGGGCCAACTAACGGTGCATGTTTCTTGAGTCATTTTGTTGGAGAAACACCATGGGCACATCTTGATATTGCATCAGCAGCATTTGATGTACCTGATATTCCCTATTATCGTAATGGTGCAACAGGTGCAGGAACACGTTTATTGATTGATCTTGCATTGCAATGGAATGCACAAGGTTGTTAGAGATCTTTTGCACATAATTGAGCGTTGTATCAAGAAGTTTTTAATTTTTTTAAAAAAGTAAGTGAATTCTATGATATTTCTATCATACGGTTCACTTACTTTTTTTATTTATATGTATTGTTAATCTATATCCATAGGCTCTACATCAGCTTTGCTTATAAATATTGTGGCATTTGCTCTGGCGCGTTCGGTGTCAAAGGCAACTCTTTCACAAAGATTTCTTGCACGCATACGCCCTAGAGGATTGAGTAAACTCTTTAATCTTTGACATGTCGATTTATCCAAATTATTCATAATATTCTGAAATGTGATTATGTTGTTTTCGTTTTCAAAAAATAGCTCACCTTGGGCCCCAAGTTGTTGTAGGCTTTGTTCAAATTGCATAACGGTGCCTATTTGGTTAATGATATCCTCATTTGGGCGTATTCTAAATAAAGGATCCGCCATTTTTTTACGTGCATCGAGATTCATACATGTTATCAGGAACATACAAGTAACGAATACATTTTTATAAGATTTCATACAACCCCCTTATATTTTTATGAAATTATCTATTTTTAGTATAGCAGGTATGGTATCAAGAAAGCTACAATTTGGGCCAATAAGCCGGGAAAAAATATTTTTTTGCGCAATTATTTTTGTTCTCGGGTGTGAATTCATGCTTTTAAACCATATGTTTCATTCTTAAGAGTATTTATGAACTATAGGGATACCGCTTGTAGCAATCCATCAATAACCTTGATTTCTATGATTTTTTCAGCTTCTAGGTGAGAGAGATATGCACGTACTGTTGTTTGCGTTAAAGTAAATGAAATAACTGAATTCGGAATTGCATAGAGTTGCATGATTTTTTGAGTGAGAGTGTCTATTGAATTTATATTTTGCTTAACACTATGTAAAATAACATCTTTAGTTTCTAAAATTCTTGCTTCATGGTTTTGTACGACTTTTGCAAGATCTGTTATCATGCCGCCATGATATAAAACAGATGTTTGGACATTTAATTGCGCAAGTTTTTTAAAGCTTTTGAGTGTTTGGCCAATATCTGTATAAAAAAGTATAGGATGTTTGTTAAAAGTTGCTTCCCCGAAAAGAGCATCTCCGGAATATAAAACATTGTCGGGGGTAATAACGCCTATACTTCCAGGCGTATGGCCGGGAAGTGTGATGATTTTAAAATTGTTATCATGTATGGTTATTGTTTGATCTTCGTAAGGTGTTATAACATTGGTGACAATTGATGGGCACTGGGGAGCAATGAGTTTATTTTTAAGACTTGCAAAAGGAGCGGCTTGCCCACAAAAACAACGAGGTGCAAGTTGTGTGCTTTTGAAGAAGTTGAAGATGAACAATATCGCGCATTTTTGCAGGCTTTGTATGTTTAAAATGTCTATTGGTACAATCGTATTTTAGAAGAAAATTAAGCGTTGAATTTTTAGTTAAATGGTTTATGGGTAGCTATTTTTTTATGGTGGTGATGATGGATTGCTTTTTTTTCTTCTTCCAAAATGAGCATTTCTGTTGTTAAAGATTCTAAAATAGTTACCAATTTTTGATAAATTCTTTTTTTAGCTAAGATTTTTTTTGATTCTTTTGGTGATGTTGTTTCTAATGTTATGTTATATTCATTTGCGGCTTTTGTAATTTCTTTTTTAAGTATATTTATATCGATAGTTAATTCTGAGATTTGCGTGTTGTATTCCTTTGTTGAGAAAAAAGAACTGCTTTCAAGTGGTGCTATTTTGTAAAGTAATGTACAGATGAGTAGGTGCATAAATTTCATTTGATCTCCTATTTTTGTATTTATTTTTTATTTCTGTTTAGTACATGTTCGATTTTCTTTGTTGAGAGTACAAAAAAAGTATAATGACTGAGAAGTATACATTCTTTTTTTTATTTGATCGATGAGAGAGAAATGTTGTTTATGATAGATTATTTTTCTTTATTTTATGAGCTAAAATGATGTAACTATTTTGACAATAAAGGCTTGAATTACTATACTTCCCCTTATTAATAGAATATGGAGAGAGAATGGAAGCTGTTATATAGTATCTTACATAAGAGGTATCGTTATGAATAAAATGATGGTTAGTGTATTGTTTTTAGCAACAAGCTCTGTTTTTTGCGCAGATAAAGTACAAAAAGAAATTGAAGCTTTTCGTGAAAAGTATGGTACTGCAGCTCGTGCAACACGTACATTGTCGGATGAAGAATTTTTTAAATCACATGTAGCGGTTGAAGAAGCAAGGCAGGCAGCGGAAAATAATTCTGCTTTATCAACTCCTGTTCAATCACCACAAATTGTAAGAATTAAAAAAGCGCATCAATATAAAGGGTTGGAAATTCCTTCAACAACCACTGTTCGTTTTAATACAAGAAAACCATCCCCAAAAATGAGAGTAGTTCAAGCATCTACAGTTGCTGTTGTGGCAAAACGGTTAGATTTTACTACTCCTGATTGCCAATAAATGTTTATAGGCATCTGCGAATTATGCCGAAGAATTTTTTACGTTGCCACTTATGTGCTATTATGAAAGACGTAAAAACAGTTCGAATATGTATTACATTTTCTATGATAGAAGGACCTTGTAAAAGGTCCTTTTCTGTTGTTAGTTAAAATGTTTTGGTTGTACAATCCCGCCAGAGATAATAATGGTCATGGCATCTTCAGTTGTAATTTTCAATGGAACAATTTCAGATTCTTGTACAATAATAAAAAAGCCATGTGTTGGATTGGGTGTAACTGGTATAAAAATGGTGTACCACTGTGTGTTGCTAGTATCCGGACGAAGTTGTTCCGCTGCCTTGTGTGTTTGAAATCCAAGAGAATAGAGTCCTTTGCGTGGATATTCAATTAAAACGACGCGTTGAAAGCTTTCTTTGTTTGAAGGTGAAAATGCATAAATGAGTTGTTTTATTCCGTTGTAGACAGGGCGTACTAAAGGAACTTGGTAAAAAAGAACATCAATGAGTTCCATGAGTGAACGAACAACCAGAGATTTAAGAAAAATTCCTGCCAAAAATATAATGATAACGCCAACAATAACTTCATGATGTGGTAACGATCCCAAAAGAGGAACAGAGATAGTTTTTAAAGGTGCAAGAAGAGCTTTGACAACGTCAAATAAAAATGAAAAAAACCAAAACGTAATAAGAAGTGGCGCAAGAGCGATAAGCCCATTAAGAAAATAGGACCCGATTGATGATACAGTTTTTTTTACATGCATTTTTTTTGGTTTCATTCTTTTTCCTTTGTCAGATGAGTTTTTAATTCACTCATTAAGGTATCCATTATTTTTTTTGTTAAAATGTTATCGGGTCCTTCAGCTACAACCCTTAAAACAGGTTCTGTTCCAGAATAACGAACAATTAAGCGTCCGCCAATAAATAATGCTTTGTTTTTTTCAATGATAGTTGCTAATGGTGCTTCGTGTAAATCTTTTTTTTCAGAAACAGTAATAGTGTGTGACAATTGTGTAAATTTGGCAAAGCTGCTCAGTAACCAGTCATTAGTTAAAAGAGCAGTTTCTGCAATACGCAGAGCAGTAAATAATCCGTCGGCACATTCTGAAAAATCACGCATTATGATATGTCCTGATGGTTCGCCTCCAAGATTTAGATTTTCTTTTTGAAGGGTTTCAAGTACATATTTGTCTCCAACTGAAGTGCGAATCAGTGAACGACCAGTCGCATGTAAGTGATTCACTAGTCCTTCGTTTGATAAAATTGTTCCCACGAGGTGTGGAGTTGTTTTGTATCGGGGATGTTTAAGTAAAAAACAGAGAATATCGTCACCATCTTTTATTGATCCATCAGATGCAATGGCAATAACGCGATCACCATCTCCATCAAAGGCAAATCCCGCGTCAGCGCGCATACGAACGACAGCATCTTGTAATGCTTCTGGGTGTGTTGACCCGCACTGCATATTAATATTTTTACCATCAGGTGTATGATTAATAACTTTTACGGTTGCTCCGTAGTGTTCAAATATTTTTGCAGCATATTCTGAAAAGGCGCCATGTGCTGCATCGATGACAAGAGTACAATGGCGTAAAAAATGTGATTTAAAATAACGATCGAGTCGTTCTTGATAGATGTGTAGGAGTGGTGTGACAGGTCTATCTATTCCAACATTGGTGTAGTCAGGGTTATAGGGTTTGTTAAAAAAATCCATAATGATAGCTTCATCATGTGTGTTGATTTTTCCTGTTGCGGTTATAATTTTAATTCCATTGTCTTGAAATAGATTATGCGAAGCTGTAATAATAATGCCGTAATCGTACTGACTATCTTTCAGTGCATGATGAACAACCGGAGTTGGTGCGATGTATGCATCGTCAATCAGAAAAGGAAACTGAAGTAATCCCGTTTTGAGCGCAGCTTTGCATAGTGATGCAGAAAGCCGTGTATCTGTTGCCAATATAATTTTTGCATGGGGGTGTGCACGAGAGCTGGTGATCCATTGCCCAATTGCGGTGCCCAGCTGTACTAATGATGCCGGCGTTAAAGGTTCTGTTCCTACGGCTCCGCGTATTCCATCAGTTCCAAAAAATGATCGAGTCACTAAAATATCCCCCGTATTTGTTTATTACGATGTCCGTGTAACGGTTATTGCTGTTGGGATATAGTGTATCACATCAATCGATGGTGTGACAAATAGCTGTTCTCGTTTTAGGGAGACACTATTTTTTCCCAGTTCAAGTTGTTGTGCATCAATGTGGACGGCAAGTGTATGAATGAGTCTTGAAAATTCTTTGCGTGAACATCGTAGTTGTACGGTGACCATGTCAGGTGCTTCGAGAATACTGGTTTGTTTGTTATAAAAAACAAGAGGTACTTTTTTGGTGATTATGACGGAGTGGTGCATCCCGATGACGTACCATAGATAAAATCCAAAAAAAAGAGCGATAATCTTAATGGGGAGCGTTGGGCCAAGATTGGTCAGATTTTTGTTTGAGTGTGCCATGAGTTTTTTCTCCTTTGATTGATGATGTGGATGTCTGTGAATGAAGTTGTTTTTTTAAGAGTCCAATAAGTTGGTGTGCTGCAACATGATCAATTGCTGCTCCTTCGGCAACAAATGTGAAAGTGCGCGTTGTCGGATCGCTCCGTATAAAAAGAGCATCAGTTTTTGTGGTATAAAAAAGGGCATCTTGTAACCATTGCGGATGATGTTCTTGCGTTGTCAGCCATTTGTCGATTGATGTTTTGTTCCATGCAGCATTAAATGCAATTAATGTTCCTTGTGCATGTAACCATAGCATAGCTGTTGAATCGTAATGGGGGCTTTGCAATAATGCATCGAATAATGGTTGTGAAAGATGTGCATTACATGCATGATGTGTTGTTAAAAATGCAGCTAAAGAGTCATTTTTTTCAATAATACATGATACTGGAATGCCATCACTGGCTGCGATCAATAGTGATTGAACAAGCATTTCTTCGTAGTTACGTTGTTCTGCAAGATCTTGGGCGCTCAATGAGTGAAGCGCAATAAAGTTTTTTTGTAATGTTGACTGGTGTAATACAATAAAGCATACAAGCAAAACGGGTGAAAAAGTAATGAGTACGTAGGTAGCCGTCGGTAGCGCACACCAATAACTGAGAATGAGCAGAGAACAATAGCCATAAAAAACGGGAAGTAGTGGTTTTTGTTGATCTTGTTTGAGCCACATGCACAGGTAATAAAAGGCTGCAACAAACAATGAAATTTCAAGAAGATCTCTCCAGCGGTAAATATGGAGATTTGCCATTGCTATTTCATAGATACTCATAAGATACCTTTCTTTTTTAAGACTCTAAAAAAAGAGGATATCAAAGTGCAATAATTTCATGTAATCTGCTAAAAATGACGCGCGTAGTGGCTTGTCTTGCTATACATTGTACACACAGCCGATAGGCATGGCTTGATAGAACGGCTGGTTATTCTCACTCGGGCAGGCCAAGGCGGATACGTTGTAGCTTGTCTCTCGATACATTTTTGCTAACGCAAAAACACTCGAGATGCCTAGCGGCAAATTGACATGTTTGCTAACGTAAAACACTGGAGGTGCCTAGCGGCCATTTGATATGTTTGTTAATGCAAAAACACGTGGGGTGCCTAGCGGCAACTTGACATGTTTGCTAACGTAAAACACTGGAGGTGTCTAGCGGCGACTTGATATGTTTGTTAATGCAAAAAGACGTGGGGTGCCTAGCGGCGACTTGACTGCTAACGTAAAACACTCGAGATGCCTAGCGGCCATTTGATATGTTTGTTAATGCAAAAACACTTGGGGTGTCTAGCGGCGACTTGACTGCTAATGCAAAAACACTCGAGATGCCTAGCGGCAACTTGACATACTTAATTTTATATAGGTAGATGTAACGGAATACATTATAGTAATTAAATAGGGTAAATCATGAGTAATCAAAGAGTATTAACGGGTGATCGGCCAACTGGTCCCTTGCATTTGGGCCATTATGTTGGCTCGCTTTTAAATCGTATTGAGCTGCAAAATACATATGAACAGTTTGTGATGATTGCTGATGTGCAAGCATTAACTGATAATTTTGAAACACCAGAAAAAGTACGCGCAAATGTACTTGAAGTGGCTTACGATTATTTGGCTGTCGGTATTGACCCAAAAAAAACGACTATCTTTATTCAGTCGATGATTCCTGCAATTCCTGAATTGACCATGTATTATATGAATTTAGTTACCATTGCACGTTTGCAACGCAATCCTACTCTCAAGAATGAGATTCAACAAAAGGGTTATGAATCAGCAATTCCGGTAGGTTTTTTTGTATACCCTATTAATCAAGTTGCTGATATTACTGCATTTAAAGCGACACTCGTTCCTGTTGGTGAAGATCAACTGCCTATGATTGAGCAGACAAATGAGGTTGTTCGTTCGTTTAATCGTTTGTACAATGCACCAGTGCTTGTCGAAGCAAAAGCATTGATTCCTGAAAAGGGTAAGCGGTTGATGGGTTTGGATGGTAAAGCTAAGATGTCAAAATCATTGGGTAATGCTATTTTTTTGAAAGATTCAGCAGATGAATTGGCAAAAAAAGTACGTAGTATGTACACCGATCCAACCCATTTACGTGTTGAAGATCCAGGGAAAATTGAAGGCAATGTTGTGTTTGATTATCTTGATATTTTTGCTCCTGATAAAAAAACGGTTGACGAACTTAAAGCTCACTACCAACGTGGTGGGTTGGGTGATATGAAAGTTAAAAATTATTTGCTTGAAGTTTTGGAAGCCCATTGTGCTCCTATTCGTGAACGCAGAAAAATGTTTGAAGCTGACCCTCAACAAGTTATGAAAATACTTTTGGAGGGTACTCGGCATGCTCATGAAATTGCAATGCAAACGCTTAAAGAAGTAAAAACGGCAATGCACTTGCTGTACTAAAAAGGAATCGAGAGTGTATGGGTAAGAAAGTTGTATTTATATTTCGAAGAGATCTGCGTGTTGATGATAATAGTGGATTATTACATGCGTTGAAGCATGGGTTACCCATTATTCCCCTTTTTATTATAGATCCTCAACAGGTTGGAAAACATAATCAGTACAGAAGTGATAATGCTCTTCAGTATATGGCAGAGTCTTTACAAGATCTTGCTCATCAACTTGAAAAAAAAGGTGGGAGATTATATATTGTGCACGGATTAGTTTCGGATATTCTTGCAACTCTCATACAAGAGCATTCTATTGATGCTGTGTATTATAATCGTGATTATACTCCCTATGCGCAACAACGTGACGATGCAATGGATAGAGTGTTACAACATCATCAAATAGCGGTGCATCGTATTGCTGATGCTTTGCTTAATGAGCCAGAATCAATCGCAAAAAAGGATGGATCTTTTTATTCTGTGTTTACTCCCTTTTTTAAGGCATCATTGCAAAAAATTGTTCCTAAACCTCGCTTGTTGGAGTCAAAAACAGCGAATTGTTTTTTTAAAGGTACAGTTTCAGGAGCGTTATCTATTGATCTGATGATTCCATTATTGGTGCCTGTTGAAAATAAACAACTTGCTATTCGTGGTGGTACGACTGAAGCAATGCGTATTGTAAAGCATATGAGTATTTTTAAATCGTATGCTAAAACACATGATTATCCGGCTACGCAGACGACACATCTTTCAGCTCATTTAAAATTTGGAACATGTTCCGTTAGGCAAGTCTATTATGCCATAAAAAATACAATGCATGAGCAGAGTATTGTCCGGCAATTGTATTGGAGAGATTTTTTTACTCATATTGCTTATCATAGGCCACAGGTTTTCGGGCATGCATTTAAGGCACGTTATGATCAAATTAGTTGGAATACAGATAAACGACTTTTTAAAGCGTGGTGTGAAGGCAAGACAGGGTTTCCATTGGTTGATGCAGGGATGCGGGAATTAAACGCTACAGGTTACATGCATAATCGTGTAAGGATGGTGGTAGCATCTTTTTTAGTTAAAAATTTGCATTGTGATTGGCGGCTGGGTGAACGATATTTTGCGCAAAAGCTGGTTGATTATGATCCTTGTGTTAATAATGGAAATTGGCAGTGGGCTGCGTCGACTGGTGCAGATAGTCAACCGTATTTTAGAATTTTCAACCCCTGGTTGCAGCAAAAAAAATATGATGCGGATTGTGTCTATATAAAACAATGGGTGCCGGAATTGCGTTCTGTTGAGCCTAAGCGTATTCATACATTGTATGCGTTTGAAAAATCTATTGTGCATAATTATCCAGCTCCTATTGTTGATTTTGCGGTTACAAGTCGCTCTATAAAAGAAATGTTTAAGAAGACTAAAAGCATCATTTAGTTGCACAACCCCGCTCTGTAATTGCTATACAGTGGGAGTAACGTTTTTTGGTAAAAGATTGTATCTTTGGGTTAGGTATGCGTACAATAATGCACTAAATTACTTTTATGAAATCTATTATTTTCAGTACTATAAGTAAGTGCTATAAGGAGTTTATTGTATTATATAAACCATCTTTGTTATCTTCAAAATATAGAAAAAAAATGATGTGCGAGTTTGTTTGGATAGGGAGATCGCTATGCATAATAGGTTGAAATGTTTTTTTGGAGTCATTATGAGTGTTGTGTTCTTTTGTATTCTTGACGCTCGTTATAATGAACAAAAAGAATCTGTTTCCAATGGCCTTTTGATTTTTTTAGATGATTCTGAAAATAATGAAGCGGGAGGTGCTGGTGAATTTGGTGGTTTGAGCCAACAATGCGCATTAGCCCTTATCCAGGAAGCTGGCCCGTTAATAGTATCAGCTTCTCTTATTGTTAATATTAGTAAAGCGGCTAAGCCTTTGGGGAGTTCGCGTAAACTTTTTAAGCGCTATGAGGAAATAACCCATAAAGCGATCGATCTTAGAACGTATGAAGAGTCTAAAGAATTAAAAGAAATATGGGTTGATGTGATAGATTTTGACCGAATTGCAGCAAAAAATTGGGTAATAAAAAAAATTAATGATTCGCTCTATCTTTTGCTACCACAAAACTATTTACAAGAAAAAAATGTAACGAAAAAAGACGTCACCATGTTTGATGAAAAAGGCCCTTTGACTGAAACAGAGTATAGGCTAGGTTTTAAAGTCAATCATATGCCTACAGTTATTTCTGTTGAGAGTATACAATGTTCAGGAAATCATGGTTTTGCAGATTATTTTATGCAATCAGTGTGGGATACAATTAATAATAAGAGTTCTGTATTTGTAACAAATGAGGAATATCGGGAGGTTAAAAAATATGATATACCAACTTGGTCAGTATATATAACTGGTCATGGTTCTGTTAATAATGCAATAGCGCATCTATCCATTGTTCAATTTAAAGAATTCTTAGATTTTTTACAAAGAAAAGTTGTAACAAAATTATTGTATTACGTTGCTTGTTATGGAGCCGGAGTGAACAATGAATTACTTTATAAAGATGTAGAAGCCGGTATACATACAACCTATTCGTATCCTATTATAACACATGCATTGACTGATGCTTCAACGGTTGTTGGGGGGATGATTTTATGGATTACATGGTGGGGAAAATTAAAAATTGCGCATGGTATCAATTATTATGATTTTTTTAAAAAAATGGTTACATCGAATGAGAACTATGGTGACATAGTAGCGGAATTAATGAAGTATCCAGATGAATTTAAGAAGGCACAGTATTTGGCTCAAATTAAACTTCCGGGATTGCCATGGTTTTCTGTTGTTGATGAAGATGCAGTTGTTTCAATCGGTTCAGTTTTGGCAAAAACGCGTACTGCGCCATTAACTATCGAAACTTTTTTTGCAAAAAAAGGAAAAAAAGCACAACCGCAGGCTTTGCTTTTGTATGCACATACTATGCCTTTTGAATTTGTTATTAATACGAAAAATCCATTTTCAGATTGTCCACCAGCTTTTATTTCAATGGTTCCAGGCACTGCTCTTCATCATATTAAAAAAATATCTTCTATGGTGCATGGCGCTGATGCGCTTTTAAATGCTTTTATGAAGATTGAGGAACTTGTACCGCAAAAAGTTTTTTTGATTGATCAAGTTGTTGGGTTGTTTCCCAAGCATATGTGGAAGCACATGATAAAACCTGGTCTTATTGCTCAGAGCATTGTTTTAACAAATGTTGTTATTGATCTTACTGAAACAGTAAATACCATATACTTTATGTATGATGGACAATTATATAAAGTATTAGGAATGTTTACTGATGAAAATCCAGCACAAAGAGCTACTGATAAAGATAAAGAAGCGTATGAATGTTTAGTTCATTCTTTTGGTAGTCCTGTTGTGACTTTAAAGGTTATGAGTGATTTGCAAGAAAAAATTGATGTGACATTAGTTTCTCCAATGGGTATTGCGCAAGTCGAAGAATCTATTAAAAATGTATTAGCAACAATGCCAGATGATTCAATGATTAAGATACCAACAATGGGTGGTAATAAATCAGGTGATGAGCAGTTGTTATTTCTTGATGTATTTATTAATGTGTCAAAATATAGAATAGTGAATAAACATAGCATTGTGTGGATTGGTACATTAGATAATTATGTGAATGGGTATAAATTAAGAACCTATACAGATGTGATTATTGACATGGGAAAAAAGGATACAAAAGTATTTTTTAAAGAACAAAAATATGGAACAGAAGATTTTAGGATTACATGTATACATTCTTCAGGTTTTTTTGAGACTTTGACAGACGATTATATGGTGACTTATAAAAAAATGTTTGATTATTTCAAAGCGCATACGACATTGGATGAATCGTTAGAACATACGATTGAATCAATTGAAAAAAAATCGATTCATACATTGTTAACTCCTGAGGCTATTGAAAAAATAAAGGCAGCAGAAAAGAAAAAGCTCGCATCACCTCCAGTTGCTGAATAAAAAAGGCAGCCAAAGAAGTACAGTATAGCTATAGATTCTGTATAATTTTTTTATTACATCATAGGCGCGTCTAAATCATAACTTTTATACAATGTTTTAATTTTTTCCAGTGTAATAGTATCAATAGGTTGGTGGCCGTCTTCTTTTGAATCGATTTTTTCTAGTTCCAGGACTTCGACAACTTTAAGCATAAGCACCATCAAAGATCTGATCTAGACGCAACATCTCATTAATAACAAAAACGTCTTTTTTCTTCTCTAACGCTCTGGCTGCTGATTCTGGATTTTTGAAACGTCCTCGCCTTGCTTCTAGTTGCATGATCGAATAAGCCAACATAACTGCGCATACATGATTAAACTGTATTTTAATTTTACGTGAGAAGCATTCTTGCAATCCCAAAGTTTGTTTTGTTGTTCTAAAAAATTTTTCTATGCCCCAACGTTCTTTATAAACTTGAGCATGTTTTTTTGGAAGCGCCTGATAAGTCGCAACTTGATAGACAATTGTCTCGCAACCATGCTTATCTATGCGCCTTACGGCAGTAATAAAAACTGGCAACCCTTTCCAGGTCGCGCTAATAGTGCGAGCCATTTGCCTACCTTTTGGTCGTAATTTTTTTATTTCTCGCAATGCTTGCAGTTTTCCCTCAAATTCTACTTTTCGATTACTATGCATGCGAAGCTCTGTTTTAATATGATTATCTATAGCCCATTTTATATAACTTACAGTCGCAAAAGCACCATCAAGAACAGCAATAATTTGCACTTTAGGAAAAAGTTCTTGAGCATTTTTAATATAAAATTGCACGGTTATTTCACGCGCTAGACTTGGAGATTCATAAAAATATTTTCCAAATGTAAAGGCTGCATCGATTGGAATGGTATACTTACCATCGGTAATAGCCGAAACAATCATCTTATATGCATTACTGCAAGATCTTGTCTTTGTATCAAAATTGTACTCTGTTCCTTCCATTAACAAGGCGTGAATTTTTTTTATATTTGTTTCATCAAGGAGAATTTTTAATTCTGTTGCACTTGCAAAAAGATATTGGGCTATAATTTTGCATACGGAAAGACTTTCATCTCCAGATCGCAACATTCGACTTACTGTTTTGTCTGAGACCCCAATTTTTTTTGCCATATTGGAAAAAGATTTCTTCCCAACGTTAGTAATTATTGTAAGTAATGAATAAATTGATATATTAGAATACATGTTTTGGGCTCTCCTTTATTTGTTGTTTAGGAGAGTCTATTTTATTTTAAAAATAAGTCTAGATCAGATCTTTAAGCTTAATGTCGAAGTCCTGTATTTCCGATGGTTGGAAGCCAAAAATTATTTCTATGGACATAGCTGCTTGCACGAGAGGAACCCCTGGCCCTTATTCAAATACAAATGAATTTTTTAAAGAATTTGAATGGTCAACATCTAATGGAATCATAACCTGTTGCATGTACAGAAAAAAAGGTTCAGGATATTTTTATTATGAATGGTTAGGAAAACTAGACAATGGACTACATGTAATAAGAACAAGTGATAATGGAGAGAGAAGTGGAGTTTTTCGCGATCTTATTTTTTTAAAACCTTTTTTACAATAAGGAACGACAAACAACAACTGCATGCATACTTTCTGGTGCTATTTTACACAAAACATGTAACACTTCTTTCATCGTTGCACCTGTAGTCATCACATCATCAACAACAAGTAATTTTTTACCTTTGTAGGCAAGCGCATCGCTGGACAAAGAAAAGACGCCTGCAATATTACCAACACGCTCATCACGACCTGCAGACACTTGTGAACGATTATAAACAGATCGTTCTACCAAAGAAACAAGAGGCTTGCCTGTTGCTTTACTTATAACATCTGCAATAACTTCTGCTTGATTATACCCACGACTTGCATAACTTCTCCAGTGCAAAGGCACGGGAACAATATAATCAAAATCCATAGAATGAAACGGTATGCGCTCAACCATAAGCTGACCAAGCTGTTGAGAAGCTAAACGATGAGAGTAATATTTCGACCAAACAAGCGAAATCAACGGATCTCGATAAAAACTTAAAGCATGAACCGGAATAGCATATTTTTTGGTTACTTTGATATGTGTAGATGCAATTGGTTTGATAAGTCCTAAACACGGTTTACACATAAAACCTGCCGATAAAAATATGCGACAACTAACACAATAAGACGGAGCAATAATTGCTTTGATGTGATCAACAAACGTTACTGCCCAAGAAACAACTATATCGCTCCATTTACTCATAGGTTCCACGTACAATATTGTACAACAGTAACAAAACACCAACCGAAATTGCGATATCTGCACCATTAAAGATAGGAAATGTCCATCCACCATATCCTATTTTTATAAAATCAATAACTGCACCGTATGCAAAACGATCACACACATTTCCAAGGCCACCTGCAATAATAATGACCTCTGAAAAAGTAAAAGCCTTTAATCTACTGTATGCATACCGAGCAAATATACCTATAAAAAGTGCTATCAAACAACTAAAAACCAAGTGCGCATAGACATTATGCAATGCAAAAAAACCAAAGCTCATGCCATAATTTTTAATACATATAAACGAAAGCCATGAATTAATATTTTTTGGTTCCATGCAATAAAGTTGCGCCCACCATTTAGAAACCATATCACACAAAATAATGACCACCCCTAAAAAAAGTGCTGCTCCCTTTTTCATGTTAATTAACCGTTCCAAAACAATTTAAAATTGTAACAACAGCCGTATAATACTTATCAATATCTTCTTTTGAAAGCGTTTTACTATGATCACGAACAAGACATCTGAGTGTAATTGATTTTTTATCAACCCAATCATTTTTTACAAATGTTCCAACAAGATCAACTGATTCTATTTGTTCTTCAGATTCATATACCTTTTTTTTCAATGCTGCAACAGTAACTGCATTCGGCACTACCACAGTAACATCAAATGTGGAGCCCTGATATTTTGGCAATGAACGATACTGAGGATGCTTTGGATCATACGCAACAAGGCTTTTACCATCTAATTCAAAAACAAATGCTGCTCCACCAATTTTTTCCATATAACGTGAAGTTACCATTCCAGCAGAACCTATTTTTTTACCATCGAATATCAAATCAGCACACTTATATTTATGAGCCCACCATGGTTGCTCAACTGCAGCTACCCATTCAACATCCATTGCAAGCAATACAAATAATGACGATAATTCTTGTTTGCAAGCATAAAAATCTATGCTTTTTTTATGATAAAAAATACCTGAAAGTGACGCTTTTTCTTTGACAACATTATGCACATCTTTCTCTATGTGCCAAACGCGTGCCCATTCAAAAAATCTTAGTTGATCATTATTCGCATGATTAATTTCAACATTTGATAATAAATGCGGAATTAAAGAGTCAACAAGCATTGTGCGATCTTGAGACAATGGATTTTTCAACAAAGCACAGTTGACGGGACTATATCCTATTTTTTGCAAAAAATGATTATCGTAAAAAACATAATTTTCAACTTCTCGCATTCCACATGCAAAAGCCAAATGATGCTTAATTAACGACAAATGCACAACAGCGGGCTGTCCATGTACCTGTGTGGGAAATAGTGGCAACTCAGGCTTTATCTTATCCCAACCATATAACCGACCAACCTCTTCAATAATATCTTCTGGGCGAGTTACATCTTTGGTGCTACGAAAAACTGGAATAGTAATAGTATATTTTTTTGACCCAGCAGAACCAGTTTCTTTTACGATAAATTCAAGCTTAGAAAGATGTTTTTTAACAAAATCTTTTGGCAATACCGTACCTAAACGTTTTTCAATTACGGCTTGTTCAATCGTAATAGTTTTTTCTTCTGCCGATTTTCCAACGGAAATAACTGACGAATCAAACGTTTTCTTAATGCCAGCTTTTTGAATGATTTTGGCAAACCGTAAAATTGCTTCAACATTTACATCCAAAGGAAGCGTTTTTTCAAAACGCACACCTGCTTCTGTCCGTAATTTATGACGAGCAGCTGAAAGACGAATCATTCCAGAATCAAAATGCGCTGCTTCAATAAAAAGTGATTGGGTGGTATCTGAAACACAGGAACTTACTCCACCCATAATACCAGCTAAACTTAAAGGTTTTTTTCCATCAGAAATAACACAATCTTTATCACTCAATGTAATAGATGACCCATCCAACAAATCCAGAACGTCCCCTTCAGTTGCCATAGTAGCTTTAATTGTTTTGGATGAAATTTTATCAGCATCAAACGCATGCATTGGATATCCCCAATCATGCATCACATAATTAGTTGTATCAACAATGCAATTAATTGAACGCGTATCAACACGCAACAAACGAAGCATCATATTCAAATGACTTGGCGTATATGCAACATCGGCAATAGGCAAAATTGCTATACGATCACACGATTGAAGAGTATCAGTTTCAACGGTAACAGGAATATCTTTTGTAGCTTTATAATATGTTTTTGCCGTTTTTACAGGAATATCCGCTAAAAACTTTTCTTTCTGTATCAAAGGGATATCAAGCAAACATCCAATTTCACGGGCAACACCACGATGTCCCCACATATCTGGTCGATTAGTAATCGATTTATTATCTAATTCCAAAATATAATCTTCTGCTTCTATCCATTTTTTCCATTCACCCTGTTCGTCATGTTTTTCAATCATAACTGCCGGCAAAAAACCATCTTTTATTGAACCCCAATCAACCGCCGTTGCCCATTCTACATTTTTGTCAATTTTTTTTACAATATACCAACGCCCCACAACAGCATCGGATCTCTTTGATATACCGACAGACGCCATTCCCCACTCGGGAATATCAACTGTCACCAATGTGTCACCAACGGCAGACACGTGGGCTGCTGCATAATAGTCTAAATGTAGGCTTATTTTAAAAAAATGCTCTATTTCAGCCGTTTTTGTATTAAAAAGTCGCACAATATCGTCAACTTCATAGTTTTGCCAATCGGCAGTCAAATGGTCAAAAATCCATCGTAATGAGAGTTTCATAGAAACACACCTTTATACAAAAACTAATTTATGATACTCTTGAGAAATAAACAGAAGTATACAAAAAATCAGTAACCTAAACAAGTTCAAGGTGAGTACCCATGGAACAAATTTTACTCTTTTACAAATATGTTGATATAGAGTGGCCTGAAGCTATCGCTAAATGGCAGCGAAAACTATGTACAGAATTAGGCTTAAAAGGTCGAATTCTTTTAGCGACAGAAGGGATCAATGGAACGATAGCAGGAACAATTGAGGCCACAGAAAAATATATTGAAAGTTTAAGTGCTCATCCTTATTTCGGGGAAATTGATTTTAAAACCTCTGCGGGAGATCGTTCTGCATTTCCTAAAATGCGTGTTTTGGTCAAAAAAGAAATCGTTCACTTGGGCATCGATCCTGAAAAATTAAAAGCTGCAAATGGTGGCATACATTTAAGCCCTACAGAAGCACATGAACTTATGACACAAGCGCCAAAAGATCTCGTCATTATCGACATTAGGAACAATTATGAAACGCGGATTGGAACATTTAGAAATGCTATCACCCCTGACGTCACCACAACACGAGAATTTCCTGCCTATATCGACAAAAATATAGACTTGTTTAAAGACAAACAAGTATTGATGACCTGTACTGGTGGTGTGCGCTGTGAACGCGTAACAGCGTACTTAAAAGAAAAAAAAGTAGCCACAGAAGTCTATCAAATTAATGGTGGAATTCATCGTTATGCAGAACAGTATCCTGATGGTCACTTTAGAGGAATAAACTACGTTTTCGATGCACGGGGCGGACAAAAAGTTAATGATGATATTTTAACAACATGCGACCTATGTCCAACACCTTCAAATCAATATAATAATTGTATGAATGCATCATGCAATAATCATTATATTGCTTGTCCTGCCTGCTTAGAAAAATACGAACTTACGTGCAGTCAAACATGTATGGATTTACTCAAAAGTGGCGCGGTAAAACCTCGCCCTAATGTTGCATACACAACTTTACAAACAACTATTACGACACATCAGTCTGCATAACAGGTATTTATGTCACTTATCATTAATTCGTCCGTTCCGCTTCATGACAAAAACTGGTTTAAAACAGGCGGTTCTTCGCGCTTTTTTTGTGAACCAGCGACAACAATTGAATTTCGAGAAGCTCTTGCCTTTGCACGCACACACCAGTTGCCTATTTTTATACTAGGCGAAGGTGCCAATGTATTAATCAGTGACGATGGATTCGATGGTTTAGTTATACGGCCAAAAAATAGAACTATTACACATCATAATAATCAAGAAGATCCTACAACCGTACTTCTGAATGCTGGCGCAGGAGCAACTATTGCAGACATTATTAGCTATTCACTTGACCATAACATTGTAGGCCTTGAAGAATTCAGCAATATTCCCGGAACCGTCGGGGGCGCTGTCTTTATTAATTTGCATTATTTTTCATTCTTTCTCAGTGATTTTTTACATAGTGCAGAGGTAATTCAGAAAGAAACGGGAGCCGTTGAAACCGTGACTACTGACTGGTTTACTTTTGGTTACGATCAATCCCGTTTAATGACCGGTGATTACTACCTCCTTTCTGCAACATTCAAACTTAAAAAAGCAACTGATCTTGACGTAGCCTATGCACGCGGACGTAGCATTGAAATTATCCGTCATCGTGTTTCACGCTATCCAACAAAAAATACATGTGGAAGTTTTTTTAGAAATTTCTACCCATCTGAAGTTACGCTAACTTCAGATGGGAAAAAAGTTATTTGGGTTGCCTATTATTTGGACAAAATAGGAGTAAAGGGACATTTAGCTGTTGGCGATGCTATCGTTTCCTACCAACATGCTAATATGCTCGTCAATAAAGGCTCGGCAACGTCACACGATATTGTTACGCTTGCAAAAAAAATGCAAGAACTCGTTAAAGAACAGTATGGCATTATTCCCCAACCTGAATGCCTGTTAATTGGATTTAAAGAATACCCATTACTCAAAGGATAACTATGTTTGCTATCATTTCAGCACTTTTTACCTATAATAATTTTTTATTTTTGGTACACAATTTCACCATAGCATTAACTGCCTTTGGTGCATGGAGAATGGGACAAGCCGCATTAACCACATTCATGTCCCTTTGCTGGGTTTTAGGTAATTTTTTCTGCATAAAACAAGCAACTCTTTTTGGTCTCGATGTTATTACAGCTGATGTTTTTGCCATTGGTGCAAATATTAGCGCAACACTCCTGCATGATTATTTCGGACAAAAAGAAGCACAAAAAGGTATTAATACAAGCATTAGCGCCGTTCTCTTTTTTTTACTGATGAGCCAATTTTTAATCTGGTACACACCTAATGGATTTGACGATACTCATTCACACTTTTTTGCATTATTTTCAATCATGCCACGTATTATCGGTTCATCACTGATTGTTTCAAGCATAAGTTTAAACCTTAACTTAATCCTTTATCGTCTTTTATGCGCAAAGAATAGAATTTCTACAGCAAAAGCATCCATGATTGCTCTCATGATAAGTCAATGTGCAGACACCGTTCTTTTCAGTGTTTTTGCACTTTATGGAGTTGTTCATTCAATCCTACCCATTATCTTTTTTAGCTTTTCAATCAAATGTCTTTGTATTTTTATCAATGTCCCATTAATCCATTTTTGCCAAAACCTATTTTCACGCATGAGCAAGTAACATGAACAAACCCTACTTTTATTTTGAACTCATCCATCAATCAAAAAAATCAAAAGCTCGCGTAGGAAAAATTCACACACCTCACGGAATTATTGAAACGCCTGGATTCGTACCGGTTGCTACCAATGCATGCCCTAAAGCCCTTGATAGCGTATTGATGGACAACCTAGAAGTACAACTTATGTTTTGCAATACATACCATTTGATTTTGCAACCAGGCAGAGAGCTCATCAAACAGGCTGGGGGATTGCATTCATTTATGAATCGAAAAAATCCAATCATTACTGATTCAGGTGGATTTCAAGTTTTTAGCCTTATGTACGGAACTTTACATGATGAACTTAAAGGAAAAGGTAAAAAACGAGGAACCGAAAATGGTGTACTTAAAATTTCTGAAGAAGGCGTTGTTTTTAGATCATATCGTGATGGACAAAAAATAACACTTACCCCTGAGTCATCAGTACAAGCTCAAAAAGATTTTGGTGCTGATATTATTATCCCACTGGATGAATTACCACCGTATCATATATCACCACAAGTTCTTAAAAATTCTTTTGATCGGACTCATCGTTGGGAAGAGCGTTCACTCAATGAGCATTTAAAAAATCCCAACAAACAGGCCATGTACTCTGTTGTTCATGGTGGTGTTGATTTGAAATTACGTGAAAAAAGTTGCCGCATACTACAAGATCTTGCTTTTGATGGATTTGGCATTGGTGGATCACTTGGAAAAGATAGTCCGGAAATGGTGGCAATGCTCAGCAATATGATGCATTTTTTACCTGATGAAAAACCCCGACACTTACTTGGCATTGGGGATATTCCATCGTTAGAAGCAACCATTCCTCTTGGCCTTGATACCTTCGATTCTTCACATCCAACAAAATGTGCGCGCCATGGCATGCTTTTTACCTTCAATGGACTAGTAAAGATTAACAATGCACGCTACCGGAATCTTTTTGAACCAATCGATAAAAACTGCACGTGTTACACCTGCACGCATTACACCGTTGCTTATTTGCGCCATCTGTTCAAGGCATACGAATTAACAGCATATACTCTTGCAAGTATTCATAACATTACATTTATGATGGAATATATGAGCCGTAAAAGGGCCGCTATTCTTAATGATGAAATATAAAGGAACGAGCATGGAAGAAAATAAATACATAACATCAGCGACTCACCCTCTGGTTAAAATGGTAATTGCACTTCATGACAAAAAAGGCCGCAAAGAACACCGTGCCTTTATTGTTGAAGGATATCGTGCATGTCAAGAATTTGCTGCACATAATTACCAGATACTCCATGTTTTTGCCACAGCCGTAGAAGCTTCCAAAGTGCAAGCACTCTTTTCCCACGTACCGGTCATGACGGTTGCCGACCGAATCATGGAAAAAATAAGCACAGCAACAACGCCATCAGGCATCCTTGCCATTTTTTCTATTCCCGAAACATCAGATACGTCCAAACTACAACCGGGCGTTGTACTGGCAAATATAAGCGACCCTGGAAATATGGGAACTTTGATTCGATCTGCCGCATCTTTTGGATACACTTCTGTTGTTATTGTTGAAGGATGCGATCCCTTTTCACCAAAAGTTATTCAAGCATGCGCTGGAGCGCTGCCTTTAGTTACGTTATTTCAAATTAATTGGGATGAGCTTGTTACTTTAGCATGCAAAAACAATCTCATACTTGCAGCACTTGTGGTTAAAAATGGCTCACCACTAACAACCATCACTAATAAAAATATTCTTTTTGTTGTTGGAAACGAAGCACATGGACTGCCACAATCTTGGATCGACCAATGCACATTACACATTACTATTCCGATGTGCGGTGCAACTGAAAGTCTTAATGCCGCAGTTGCAGGATCGATAGCATTGGCCGTTTGCTCATGGAAATAACAAAGAAAAAGAAATAACTATGATTACAAGAAAATCACTGATCTTGTTAACGTTCATGCTGTGCACAAAATCTCTTGTGTACGCAAGCAATCTTCCCGCACATTTTTCACATTATGCGACAGATACAACAAAAGAATGCACCTACACCATTCGCAAAGCAAAAATGACCGATGAAGAAAACTTAAAAACATTGTACAAAGATGTTGCGCAAACTCCCGGCGGATTGGCACGAACAGTAGAAGAAATTACAGACGATTATATTCACAAGTCTTTATTCAATGGCGTACATACAGGCTTGGCGTTAATTGTCGAACATGACGGTATCATTATTGGGTCTATGATCAAATATAGATTGGAACCAAAAGTTTTTTCACACGTATTGACCGAAGGAAGTATTTTAGTTCATTCCCATTTTCAAGGTAAAGGCATTGGAACGCGCTTAGTTTCAACTTTTTTAAAAGAAATTACAGACCATTACCCAAGCATAACAAGAATAGAAATTATAGCCCGTGAATCTAACCCAGCTATAAAAGGCGTTTATGAAAAATGTGGCTTTGTAAAAGAAGGCCGCTTTGAAGGCAGAATATGCGGCATAACAGGAAATTTTGAAGCTGATATTCCTATGGCATGGACAAGAAAATAACATTACTATTTTATTTTTTATCTTTTATTCTTGCATAACCCTCAAGTTCTGCCATGGTAAAAGCATAGGGGCCAGAAACTGATCTCAATGGAACACTATAATTTCGTATCTTTTTTTGATTATTTTGTACAAGAGCAGTTGCATACTCATCAGCTGATCGTTGCAATTGAGTACGCTTAATCCATAAAGCACGGCTACGCTTTGTTATAATACAATCAACCATAGCAGAAACACTCGTAACGACCATACTGCAGCCCATTCCCATAACAAAAGCCGGCGATGCTTCTGGTGCGCCAGCAACACTATCAATGACAATCCCTGCCCAGCTGAGAAACCCTGTCCCAGAACCAACCATATAACTCGTGTATATTATTTTTTTTATCGTTTCAAATCTATTTAATTGTTCATCATGTTGCTTTAAAAAATCTCCAACTGTTTCAACTTTTTTGACAGTTGACACTGTACGTTGAACGGCTGCAGTAAGAGGCATTAATCGTGGAATATTGTTCCATGCGGCATCAATGTTCACTGCACATCCAACTAACATTACAAATATTATATTTTTATTAAACCACATAATCGCTACTCCCTTTTGATTCAAAAATCCATTTATTTTCTTAGATTTAATTCTCTTATTGCCATAAATCTATAATAAAAAAACTATAAAACTCTTGTGATACTATAACAGTTTATGCTACAAATACAAAAGTAAACCTATCTAAACGGAGGCCATAATGTTTAAAAATACAATTTTTTATTATGTAACAATAACCCTCATGTTGTTACATCCTATACTCAATGCAAGCGAATTACCCATCAAATCGAATGAACCTATACTACTTAACGGAAAAAACGAAGAACACATTCCTTTTGATGCTGAAAAATTAGAATTGCTTACAGAACAAGTCATCTTCTGGAAAAAATGTCATGATGACTTTCATGTAAAAATAGGAATTTTAGCATACGCACTTGAAACTGCCGCTGAAATCACACGTATGGCCACTGAAAACAGTGGTACAATAACCTCACAATTAGCAAAACAACTGGAACATGCATGCAAAATGAATGAAGATATAAAGGTCTTATCATAGGAAACCCAATCGATGACATTAAAAAAAATGCTTTCTTTTTCTGTGATGATTTTGCTACTTATGCCTCTATTCTATAATACACATACTTGCGAAGAATCATCAGAAAAACAAAAAAGTGAGCCGCTTATTTTTTTAGATCGCCGTGAAAAAACATTACTTACTATTCATACTATTAGATGGGAAGAAACACAAAAAAAAGAAGAAATTTTTCGCAAAAAATACAACAAAATAGTTGAAGAACTAAAAGAAGCTCCAATCATTTTTGATACCGACCGTATTCAGCTATGCCGAATAGAAAACGATATTATAAAAAGCGAAAACAGAAGTAATGAGCTATTCATTTTATTAGAAAAAGCTGCAATTATACTAGAAAAAGCCGAAAACAATGAACGTATTCCTGAAAAATTATGGAAAGATCTTCAAGCAAAAAGATGTTTATGGGAAAAAAGTTATACATCTTCTTCAGAATCTGACAAAGAAAAAATTCGATCACTATCTTCATTAAATGCTTGAAGCGTTTTAATAGAACTTCCCTCGAAAAGTTTCTTTAAAATTACAGGCCACACAATGTTTCGATCTACAGGTGATAAATAATACAAAAGTGCATATTCAACATTTCCGTACGCAAGATCAAGCCCTTGAATAGACTTATCTTCGAAAAAATGTTGAATAACTTTTTTTGAACTGTCAGTATTAATATAGCCCATTAATGCGAGCCCTCTTTGATCCCTTTCCCAACCGATGCTCTGAGCAACATTTTTATTAGCAAAAACCTCTTCTTCAAAAAATTTTACCGCATCTTCTTGTTCTAAGGTATGAACCAATTTCCACCCCATAGAAGAATAATACTCATGCCATCCAATTTCATCAAAAAGATTCTCATTAAGCGATTTTTTTAAAAAAGAAAATGAACAAGAGGAAGCTTCCCTTGAAGACATTCGGGATAGAATATCCAATACTTTCGCTTTGCTAGGTATTTTTTTGGCATCAAGGCTATCCATAATATTTTTCCAATGTTGTTCTATGCAATCACGCTTTGAAGGCTCCTCAAAATCTACCTGGTCAAAATCTTGTATATAAAGCCCACCAGCTTGCTTCTTTTCAAAACCAATAAAATAATGTAATCCTGCAGTTTCCATAATCATTACATGAAATAGACACAACAAACCAAACAATAATTTCCGATACATTGCAAACTCACTTTTTAAGTAATGCTTTATCTTTTTTCATCATAACAAAAAAAACAATTGCCGCATGTACTCCTATTGAAAAAAATAATGCTAGACCGCATCGCGCAAAGGTAATGCATGATCCACAATGCAACTGATACAATGTATACACAGTTAAGGGTATAAAAAATACAATACTTGTAATGGTTCCCGGATTATATGAACGTTCTTTAATAGCAAAAAAAACATGTACTATTCCATTGCTCAACAAGAAGACTGACTGAATTACTCCAAATGCCATCGACACATGTTGGGCAAGAATTGCAAAAACAGTACACATACCCCATACAAGGACAACATTAATAAAACATAGGTGCTCATCTGACAAATGTACCTCTCGATTTTCAAACATCAATCCATGAAGCATACGATCAAATTTTTCTTTAAAGCCTCCAGGCAAAACATATTCTTCAGCCTGATGAAACAAATATACTGGAAGATGGAGCCAAACCAAAAACGGCAATAAACCTATATCAGAAGAACAGCTGATTAAGACGATAGACAAGCTTATTGCGATAGGAATGGTATACGTCATCCATGAATCAATTACATTGCGCACCCATAAAGGATATAAAAACATAAGATATCGCCCCTTTTTCGAATAATTAAAGCTTTATGGGAACGGTATCATAAAAGAGCTACCATCTTCAATCAATTTTTGTTGTAGAAATTAAAAAATATACTAAACTAGAGAGAGTCTTTGAAAATTTTTGAGGAGAGATGGCAGAGTGGTCGATTGCGGCGGTCTTGAAAACCGTTATCCGTGATGAGCGGATCGAGGGTTCGAATCCCTCTCTCTCCTCCAGCTCTCTATGACGAGTTTGTTCACCCTTTTTAATCAAAGGATTTTTCATGAAAAATCAAAATACGCGCCGCTTTTTCCTTGACAAACTCATTCGAGATAACGTTGTGGAACAACTCGAAAAAAAGGGTGTAAAAGTTACCTACCATACAGTAAAAGATAATGACGATTTTTTGGGCGCTTTAGGCGAAAAAGTTGTTGAAGAGCTTAATGAAGTATTTGAAGCTGAAACAAAAGAGCAAGTTATTGCTGAGCTCGCCGACCTTGATGATGTACTTCATCGATTCAAACTTGCCATTGGTATTGACCAAGCCGTAATTGATAAAGCACGTGCAGATAAAGTCGCTCGCAATGGTGGTTTTGATAAACGCTTTTATTGTGAATTTATTGACGTAAAAGAAGGAACTCCAGAATTTGATTATTTCTTAGCAAAAGAAGAAGCAAAAGATGTTGATCTTGATGACGAAGACGAATTTGACGATTGCGATGATTGTGATGATGAATAAACATCTGATTTGTAACGTGACAATGCTTATTGCCGAATCATTAAAAAAATTTTCATAACACTCTATGCAAAGGGGATTGTCTGAAGTGTACGTTCTTTTTGAAACTTTTTTTCAATTTTTAGCTGTTATAGACAATTTTCTATGGGGATACGTAGGTGTTCCCATTGTTCTTTTTTTTGGATTATTTTTTTCTTTTAAAGCTCACTGGTTTCATATTCGTCACTTTACATCAATTGCGCAATTTTTTTTCTCTACTTTACAAACACATGAGCCTCATCATGGGGTCAGCCCTATTAAGGCTTTTTTTGCTTCTATTGCAGGATGCATAAGTATTGGAAATGTTGTTGGTGTTTGCGCAGCTATCAACATCGGTGGCCCGGGAGCACTTTTTTGGATGTGGATAGCTTCAATTTTGGGAATGGTAGTTAAATATTCTGAAATTTACCTCGGCATTATCCATCGTGTCAAAAATAAAAATAACGATGGTTATGATGGTGGTCCTATGTATTATTTAAAAAAAATTGACCCATCTCTCTTTTTATCTAAAACTTTTTGCGTTGCATTATGCATTTATGGGGCTGAAATATATATGTTTCGTGTTGTTACGCATACAATAGTTATTACATGGGCATGGAATAGAATTATGGTTGTTATTGGTCTTCTTGGCCTCATACTTTGGACAACACGAAAAGGAATTGAAAGCGTTGGCCGTATAAGCAGTGTTGTTATTCCAGTTTTTCTTTTTTCCTTTACCTCTGCTAGCCTATGGTTTTTTTTCCAAAAAAGCCATATGATCCTCCCAACCCTTTCACTCGTTTTTAAATCAGCATTTACCGGCCATGCCACACTCGGTGCATTTGCAGGGAGCGGTCTGATGCTTACTATTTCACAAGGAATGAAACGAGCATGTTATTCTGCTGACATTGGTGTTGGATGCGCTTCGGTTATTATGTCTGAAGCTGAAATTACAAGCACTATCCAAAGACAAGCAGCAATGGCAGGCATATTCAGTACATTTATAGATACTTTCATTATCAGCACTATCAGCTTTTTACTTGTTACTATGAGTGAACTATGGCATCAAGGAATTCATGAAAGTCGAATGGTTGCCCTTGCACTAGGAACCTATGTCCCCCATATGGATATTGTGTGGCCTATTTTTATTTTCTTATTAGGTTTTTCATCAATGATTTCTTATTTTTCTGCAGGTCAAAAAGCTGCTTTCTTTTTAAATCAACGACACGGAAAAGCCCTTTTTACAGCCTATGCTACCAGTGCTTTTTTACTATTCTCATTCATAGGAAGTGAAGAACATATCATGATGATTATGTCGACATGCGGCATTATTTTACTTTTAATAAATTTATATGGTATTTTCAAACTCAGAAACACAATCTCATTTGATTTGTCAAATAAGAACAAGCACACCCCATTCCCTTCCCAACAAGCTTCTCAAACCCCCCTCTCGTAAAGGTTATGTAACGCATGTTTACAACTTTTTTTAATAATTTTTTTATAACAATAGAACAATTTGACTCATTTTTTTGGAGCTTTATAGGAATCCCTTTCATAATCTTTTTTGGAATATTTTTATCATTTAAGTCTGGTTGGATACAAATTAGTAATTTTAATAAAGTTGCACATCTTTTTTTTGCACTCTTCAATAAAAAAGATACCAATGATCATCGAGGAATTCATCCTATTCGTGCTTTTTTTGCATCTATTGCAGGAAGTGTTGGCATAGGAAATGTCGTCGGTGTCTGTACAGCCGTGCAAATTGGTGGACCAGGTGCAATTTTATGGCTTTGGATCGCGTCTATTTTAGGTTCTATCGTGAAATATTCAGAAATTTATTTAGGACTTAAATATCGCGTAAAAAATGAATCCAATAGTTACGATGGTGGCCCCATGTACTATTTAAAACATGTCGATCGTTCTGGTTTTTTATCAATACTTTTTTGCATTGTTCTTTGTATTTATGGTGTTGAGATTTATATGTTCAAAATTATGACTCATACCATTGTTTACAACTGGGGTATCAATCAAACAACCGTTATAGTTCTACTGCTTGCAGGAATATTACTTGCAACACACAAGGGAGTTGGAGGCGTTGGCCGCATTACAAGCATCCTCATTCCTGTTTTTGTTGGCTGTTTTGTAGGAGTAAGCCTCTGGATTTTTCTCTACAATATGGACCACATTCCTGCTCTTATCCACACTATTTTTATATCAGCTTTTCATGGTCATGCGCCAATAGGAGCATTTGCTGGCGCAACTGCGTCGCTTGCAATTTCGCAAGGCATGAAACGTGCGTGCTACACAGGCGACATTGGCATTGGCTATGCATCAATTATGATGGCAGAAACTGAAGATACAAAATCTCTTGAACAACAAGCTGCTCTCGTCGGTATCTTTGGTGTTTTATTTGATACTTTTATAATCTGCACCACAAGCTTACTCTTAATCACCTTAACCGGCCTGTGGGACCAAAACATTCATCAAGACCAACTTGTTGCACAAGCACTTGCTACCTATATTCCCGGGATTTTAGCAATTTGGCCCCTTTTTATTTTCTTACTTGGTTTTTCATCATCTACTGCTTATTTTACAGCTGGAAAAAAAGCAGCTCATTTTTTATCACCACGTTATGGGACAAAAATATACACTGCCTATGCAATCTGTGCATTTATTGTCTTCTCATTTTTCGGAAACGAAACACATATTTTAACCATTATGTCATGTGCCGGTGGATTGTTACTTGCGCTTAACCTGTAT
>Ga0364920_10112_pt2 | contig 31042 bp, 33 predicted proteins | sample SorcelJu500001C8_FD_206961 | JGI IMG/M metagenome (GOLD analysis project Ga0364920, IMG submission 206961) | Enriched cells from Trout Bog Lake Hypolimnion, Wisconsin, USA - BchlTB.June20.5000.01.C8 | ecosystem: Environmental > Aquatic > Freshwater > Lake > Hypolimnion/Profundal zone | place: USA...
AAACTCGGCCGGGAAGGTTACGCCCTCAGCGTCGCGCCGGATTCCGTCGTGATCCGGGCGCCGACCCAAGCGGGCCTCTTTTACGGCGTGCAAACGCTGTTGCAATTGCTGCCACCGGAAATTTTCGCCACCAACCCGGTGAGCCAGGTTGTCTGGCAGGTTCCCTGTGTGCGCATAGAGGATTGGCCGCGCTTTGCGTGGCGCGGGTTCATGCTCGACGTCAGCCGCCATTTTTTCAACAAGTCCGAAGTGGAGACCTTACTGGAGGCGATGGCGCTGCACAAAATGAACGTGTTTCACTGGCATTTGACGGACGATCACGGCTGGCGGATTGAGATCAAGAAATATCCGCGGCTGACCCAGATCGGGGCCTGGCGCTCGGGTGTGGGTTTCGGGTTCGATCCCAAGACCACGACCGCTTACGGACCGGATGGGCGCTACGGCGGGTTCTATACGCAAGACGACATCCGGGAGGTGGTCCACTACGCGGCGAGCCGGCACATTACCATCGTGCCGGAAATCGAAATGCCCGGCCACGCGACGGCGGCGCTGGCGGCATATCCGGAATACAGTTGCGCCGGCGGACCGTTTGAGCCGGCACTGACGGCGGGGATTTTCAATGGCATTTATGACCCGTCCAAGGCGGCGACGTTTCAGTTCCTGGCCGACGTGCTGACCGAAGTGGCGCCGCTGTTTCCCGGGAAATACATTCACATTGGCGGCGATGAAGTGCCGATGGAGACCTGGAAAGGCAGCGCGGACTGCCAGGCGCTGATGCGGCGCGAAGGCCTGAAGAACGAAGATGAATTACAAAGCTGGTTCACGCGGCGCATTGAAAAAATCGTCAGTGCACGCGGGCATTCGCTGCTGGGGTGGAGCGAAATCATGCACGGCGGTCTGGCCCAGAATGCGGCCGTGATGGACTGGATTGGCGGGGCCACGGAAGCGGCGAGCCAGGGGCATGATGTGGTGATGACACCCACGGCTTATTGCTATTTTGATTTCTATCAATCCAGCAACCACGTCGCCGAGCCCAAAGCTGCCGCGTGGGGCGGGCCGCTGACCTTGGACAAAATGTATGCCTTTGAACCCATGCCCACGAACCTGCCGCCGGAGCTGCAAGCGCACCTCCTCGGCGCCCAAGGCAACCTGTGGACGGAACAGATCCCGAATTTCAAGCAGGCGGAATACATGGCCTTCCCGCGCGCCTGCGCGCTCGCGGAGGTCACTTGGTCCGCCAAGGAGGCGCGGAACTGGGAGGATTTCCGGCGCCGACTGCAAGTGCATGTCCGGCGGCTGGACGAGCTGGACATTAATTATCGCCACGCCAGCCTGACGTCAGCCGAACCCTGAGGACATTTTCGGGCTTCGTCACCGCCAAACTCAGAAAGTGGCGCAGCAGTGGCGCAGAATAAGACTGCGCCACTTTCCGGAGCCTCGAAATTCTCCCTGGCATTCTGGCGGGAAGGTGTTTTCCGTCGCACCTACACCCACGGCGGCAGGGAAATGGAGGTTGCCGGGTTTCGTGCTCGAATCCAGCACGCCGGCCGCCGCGAGGAACTTGGGCTCCACACAAACGACCGAGAGGCCGCCGCCCGCGCCGCCGTCAAGGGCGTGCCGACCGTCGGCGACGTGATTAAAGGGGCAAGCAAGACCGGCGACATCGCCGCAATCACGCTGCGCGGCTACTCGCCGAAAGCATTTGAAGACAAGTCGGCAAACGGATTCTCCAAAATGCGGAAGGTATCGCCAACCGAGGCTGTAGCGGCCATCCGAGCCGGCAAGTGGGCAAGGCAGATTGCCGCGCTCCGCTCCGCGACTGGCGCCGACCGCGACCGGCTAAAACGGTGCCTGCCTGCTTTCCTCTGGGCTGGAAAGTTCACCGGGCGCAATAACAAGGGCATTGAAAGCTACTCCGGTTTGCTCTGTGCGGACAGAGACAAGACAGGAAGCGGCGACGGAGTCAGACCGGCTTCCTGAATTTACACTTCTGACCCGGAATCCCTGAAGGGCTTCGCTATGCTGGCGGGGTGCGGTTTGGATCTCGTGACAGTTGCGTCTGGCTGACAGCGTCATGGTTCTGCCACCGCTGAACTGTCTGTTCCAGATAGAGAACCGAAACCGGAAGCACGTCCAAGAATTGACGGAACTCGTAAGCCGTATGCGCCAACACACAAGCCCACGTGAGGCCGGCTAGGAAAACGAATAAGATGAACTTGGTTCCCCGGTCATTCAGGGTTCTCATGGGCAAGCACAACGCGAGGACGAATGTGCCGGCGTTGACCCAAAGGAAATGGTTGACATGAGGATTTAGCAAGTCCCTGAACACATAGAAACCGGGGTGTCCTGGCGAGTCAGCGGTAAAAATGCTGATATATCCCAGCACTGAATAGGTAATCCACATTTTGAGCAACAGGCACGCGGCAAAAGTTGCGCCAAACAAGGCCCACCGCCCCCGCCAACTCAGCGAGGTGAAAAAAAACAGGAACGCGGTCGTGGCGACCGTTTCCTTGAAAGCCGTGCCGAGCACGATGACCGCCAACATGGGGAGGTAGGATTTTCGCTGCCAGAGCAGGTACGAAAGTGTCCAGAAAAACATACTGGGCAAATCCCAGGGTGTGATAATCACGTTGTCCGGCGGCGTGAGGATGTAGGTCATGCCCGCATAAACCAGCGGGATGACGAACAGGGGGTTAGCGGCCAAATAGATGAGCGTAGTGAAAATCAACAACAACCAAGCGGCATTATAAAAGGCAAACAAATTCTCATAGACGGGGATGGTCAAATTACCGTCCGTGGCGAACGCATCGCAAAGCCTGCCGGCGATCCAGTTGCCACCGATGCGTGGCTTCCAGACGTCGGCCAACAGGTTGTAATGGCCTTGGATATGTGAATCCGCCACAAAGATATAGAGCGTGAGGCTGTTGTGGTCATTGCCATGAGCCGCCGCGCGGGTAAAGACAAACCATGTGGCACAGAATGAAAGCGCGATGAAAGCGGCTACCAATTTGATTTTGTCCCAATTCGTCATGGCGTTTGGACCGCAAGACTGGACAAAACCACCAGACTCCGCAATCTGAAAAATTCTGGTCAATGCGGCTCAAGCGCGGCGCGATGGGGCGGATGAACCTGGTGTGTGAGCGGGCCGGGATGTTCGAGGCCAGGAGCTTTGACTGGACCAAACAGTTGTTTGAATATTATGGGCTGCCCTTCGCTGCTGAACCGCCGGCACGAGCAGGCAATTGATGAACCTGGTGCGGTCCGACAATTCCGGGCCAAAGCTGAGCCGGAACAAGAATGCAGCAGATTGAACGGACTTGGGTTTGTTGTTAGTTTTGACCAAAAAACTCACCAAACCATTGCAAACAAAGGATGGTGCGCGCTGTAGGTTTCGAACCTACGACCCCTACCGTGTGAAGGTAATGCTCTACCACTGAGCTAAGCGCGCAACCGTTAAAATAATGGGTTTTCGCTAGGCAACTTTTGCCCTTGACCCCCCATAGGGGCCTTTAGACCCCCGAAAACTTGACCAATGCTACAGTCCAATGCTACAGTCTGGGAACGTGCAACGGACCCAGAGAACTGCTCCGGAAGAGCAATTCCGCTTCCGCTGTCCGCAACCGAACTGTATGCAACAAAAATCATCTCCTGAAAGATTAAAGGGCTTGTACCTCCGCGGCAAGACTTTTTGGTTCAGTCACGGCACCGGCAAAAATCGGCTCCAAGTTTCATTGGAGACCTCAGACGAGGCCGACGCCATCCAGAAAGCCAAGGTGATTCTCGCTAATCCCCAACTGAACCCGTGCAACGGATTCCTCAGGGAAATGAACCGGTACGCCGACGAAAAAGTCAGTGACGGCATCTGGACCGGCAACAGCCACATTTCAAAAACCTCGGTCCTCAAAATGTTTGGCGAGGACCTGGGTTTCAAGGATTTGCCCGACATCACGACCGAAGCGGTTAAGACGTGGTACGATGATCAGAAGAAGCGCGTGCCGGATTCGGCGCACGGCTACATGACCACCGTGCGAACCTTTTTCAGTTGGGCGGTTGGGAAGAAAATGATTCGCACCAGCCCGGCGGCAGGCGTAAAAATGGGCAAAGCAAATTCCAAAGCAAGGGTAAAGTTTTGCACTTTTGCGCAACGTGATAAATGTTTCAAGGCAGCCGAGGGGGATCAGGACTTACAGTTCATTCAGTATTGTGGTTTCTATGCAGGAATGCGGAAAAACGAAATCATCGAAGCACGTCCGGAGTGGTTCGACCTGGAACATAATGTGATTCACGTGGAAGAAACGCCAACGTTCACGGTCAAAAACAAAAAGAACCGGCCTGTCCCGTTGCATCCCGACTTCAAAAAATTCTTGGAAACCTACGACATGTCCGGACTGTACATGCTTAAACCGGACGTTGAGAAAGGAATCGGAGTTTACCGCTACGATTTTCGCAGGCCTTTCGAAGAGCACATGGAGAACCTGGGGCCGGGCTGGGTGACGCCCCATGTCATGCGGCATACGTTTGCATCGCTTTTGGCTATACGGGGCATTTCCCTTTACAAAATTGCCAAATGGCTGGGCGACCGGTTGTCTACCACGGAAGATCATTACGCCCACCTTTTGCCCCAAGATGATGAAATTGGGTGCCTTTCAACACCTGGAAAGGAGGAGGGCACCCGGATGACGCCAAAGGAAATCGGTGATCTTCAGCGAAAGCTCAAAACCATCGAAGCAGCACTCAAAGAACTCGTCCCGGCGGACGAACTGGAGGCTTATTGGGAACGGACGAAAAACGGCGCCAACGGCAACGAGCAGAAACTTGCGAACAATTAAGCTTCAACCAAATCGGCGTCAACGGGCATGGGGCGCCGGGTTTTCCTCGGGGTTTTCGGAGCCCATGTTTTTGTAGGAAGTTCCATTTCAGGGACTGGCGGATCTGGCACAAGTACTTTTTCATCCCCGCCTCCGTAAACTCCTGGTCGTTGTCCGGCTTCAAGCCTTATGGCGCAACCTTCCAGCTGTCGCACTGAATAAATCGTCAATTTATGTTTGCTGTAAACGGGCTTGATCCAGCCAGACTTACGGAATTCATCAAGCAATTCGACGCTGCCGAGGAAAGCTGCCGCTTGCTCTGGACGGACCAGCAACGGTGCCAAGGAAACCATTGCTCGAAGCTGGTCTGCAAATGACAGCGAGGCGGCGGCAGGAGATGGATTCTCCCTCTTTTCGCCGGGCGGTTTAGGCCGTTTAACAGAGTCATCGGCAATCGGTTCCTCACCAGCTTCCAACCGACGCACGCATTTTTCCAGTTCCGGCATTGAGTAAAGCACCAACCGATGCTCTGAAATCGACGGCCGCAACCACCCAGCACCAACAAAATCCGCCACAATCTCACCACTGCCCAGGGCAAGCGCCGCCTGCTCCGACCTCAAAAACCGGGGCCGGAGCTGCACACTTGCATGAAGCAGGTCCGAAAATCGCACTCTTCATTATATGCATTTTGGGCGTAGCCAACGGTGGTTGTAGAGTTCTAGCAAAAAACTGATAGACGGAGGATCAACGAATCTGAGCCGGAATCCTCCAATGTTGATATGCGGCTTCCGTCAACAACCGGGTGGAGGGCAAAGCGCGCTAAGCCATCGGCGCGATGCTGGAATTGACAGGTTGACATCACTGCCTTCGTTTGTTATCCATCTGGATAATATATGACTGAGCTGACCACCGCCCAACGCCGCGTGCTGGAATTCATCCGGGCTGAACTCCGGGCAAATCAGCTGGTGCCAACATTGCGCGAAATTGCGGCCCACTTTGGGTTCAAAGGCCACCGCGCGGCAGCGGCGCATCTGGACGCACTCAAACGCAAGGGCTTCGTCGAGTCCGACCCAGGTAAAGCGCGATCGCTTCGGATCATTTCCTCGGTTGCGTGGTTGCGTGACCGGGTCGCGGATATTCCATTGTTCGGCTCCATCCCTGCCGGTTTCGCTCAAGACAAGGAGCAGGAGACCGAAGGTTGCGTCACCGTGGATGTGGCGAGCATCGGTTTCAACCCCACCCGGAACACATTCGCTCTGCGCGTCACCGGTGATTCCATGGTTGGCCGGCACATCCTGAGCGGCGATGTCGTCGTGTTGGAGCACGGCCCGGAGCCGCGCCACGGCGAGGTCGTTGCGGCCTTGATTGACGGCGAGAGCACGCTCAAAACGTTCATTAAGAGGGGTGGCAGGCCGTATTTGAAGGCCGAGAACCCGAGATATCCCCACCTGCTGCCGGCGCAGGAATTGATGATTCAGGGCGTGTTCAAAGCACTCATCCGAAAGGCGACCACATGAAGCCGTCGCTCAAAATCGCTTCTGGCGGCCGAACTGGTGTGGGCCGGGCCGCTCCGGAATGGGGGCTGACTGACGACGTCCCGCCTATTATGAGGGTCGATGACGGCGCCTTTTCTGCGCATTTGCAGCTCACCAGAACTGTCAGTTTGTCATTCTCCGTGCGGGCTGAACAAGGGCGGTCATTGCGGCCGGTATTCAAAGGGCTGCAAAAGAGGTTCAACAGCCACTTCCGGCGGCCAAGAATATATCCCCAAAATTCAGCTTGGGCCGTTAACGTCCAACCTGCTGCTGTAATGTGACTGCGTATGAAACTGAAGATCATCATTCCATTCCGCCGAGCCAGTCAAGTGATCCAGCAGTTCGGACGGGCGAAGCTCATCAAATTGGCTAACGGCCAGCACGAATTGATAGGCGGTACTGATGCTGACCGAGCCTCAGCCTTTGAATGGGCCTCCTTGATCGCCCATGAAATCGTGTTCACGCATTATTATCGTGAAGCAGCGCCGCCAAATCGGGCACGCAAACGTCTATTCCCATCGCGACTGCAGCCTATGATGCGAATTGATGCAAATAATTGAAATAGAATATATTACATCGAATAGAGCCCTGGAAACGCCTCAAATCGCCACACTTCGCACCGATAGCTTGTTCACCAGAACTTCCCTCCGAATTGCTGGTCACCAGCCCAATTCACTTGTCCGGATCGCTGTAGTCCAGGTCAATGGCCGCCCGTGACGGTATAGCCGGCCATGAACGACATTGTTCTCCGCGAACTCGCACGGCCGCGGCGTGGGAAAGCAGAAGCGCCCGCCCATGGCGTCCGGACCAAAATTGAGTTGCGCCGGCTGGCTTTCGGCGGGCATGAAGTCCGGCCCGTTCAGAAATTGGACCGCTTGCTCCAGTTTTAAATCCCGTTCATCGGCGGCCTCCCGCCACGTGGATTGCGGCGGCATCGCATTGGCGATCTGGAGGACCGACCAGTCAATGAATTTTGCCAAAGGCGCAATCATGCGTTGTTTTTTCGACCGGCTTCCAACCTCGGTACCAGCCAGCGAAGCACGTTGCCGGTCACACCCAGCGTGAACATCCAACTGACGTGGCCGTGCGGCAGCCGCCAGATTTCCGGCTGTTTCCATTTTTGCCAGAGTTCCTCGGTTTGTTCTGCCTCCACAAGCAAATCGTAGCGTCCCTGAATCAACAAAATATTTTCTTTGGGGATAACCGGCTGGCTCAACGTCAAATTCATCGGTGTCTTGTCCAGCGCTTCGCGCGCTGCTTTTTGCTTTTCCAATGCTTTCCGCATCGGCGTCCAAAGCACGCATTCACCGCGTGTCGCGCGATAATCCCTGCGCACGCCTGGAACCGCGAGAACAATCGCTTTCAGTCGTGAATCGCGCGCTGCCGTCAAGCCGGCGAGCCATCCGCCAAGTGAAATGCCAAATAATGCGACGGAACGACAGCCCTGGTTCAGCAGCCAGCCGGTCAGGGCGCGAATTTCAGCGACCCCTTGCCCAAATGCTTCAGCTACGCGCAGATGGTCGAATATTTCAACACGGCGGACGCGGCGTTGAAAATGGTATGGCGCGACTAATGTCGCGGCGTTAAACCCAGCACGTTGAATCGCAGGAACCATTAATGGAAAACGATACCGGTGATTCAAAAAATCGCCGCCGCCATGCAACAAAATGAGGGTCGGGAACTTCTGCCAATCTTTTGCGCGACGATAAAGGCGTCCGTGAACGATGTTGTTTTCTGCAAATTCGCACGGTCGGGGCGATGGGAATGTGAAATGGATGCTTGATGAGAATTCCAGTTCCGCCGGTTTGCTTTCGGCGGGAATGAAATTCGGCCCATTTAGAAACTCAATGGCTTCCAACAATTTTGAATCGCCCCTGGCACATTTTCGGATAGACGGGAACATCGCGGCGACTTGAAGGGAATACCAGTCAATGATTTTTGCCAATGGTGCGATCATACATTGACTTTTGGGCCGGCTTCCAACCTTGGTGCCAGCCAGCGAAGGACGCGTCCCGGCAAACCCGGCACGAACATCGCGCTAATGTGACCGTGGGGCAATCGCCAGATTTCAGGCTGTTCCCACTTTTGCCAGAGTTCCTCGATAGGTTGCGGAGCACCGAACAAATCATAAATTCCTTCAATCAACAATATATTTTCCTTCGGGATGACTGGCTTGGATAAAATCAAATTTAACCGGGTCGTATCCATTGCTTCTTGTGCGGGCCGTAGAGCCTGGAGCGCTTCCCGAACCCGCCGCCAGACGACCGGTTGTGACCACCTCATGCGCACACGGGGCAGGGTCAGAACGACACAGGTGATGCGTGCATCGCTGCACGCAATCAATCCCGCAGGCCATCCCCCATGCGAAAAACCCAGGAGCGCCACAGCTGGGCAATCTTCTTCCAGCAGCCAGCCCGTCAGCGCGCGAATCTCGGCGACGTGCTGTGCCATGGTCCGCGCAAACTCCAAACAATTCTCTTCACTGGGTCGGCGCGGACGGCGTTGAAGATCGTAGGGAGCGACCAAGGTGGCCACGTTGAATCCGGCCCGATTGAACCGGCTGGCAAGCAACGGAAACGCCGTATGGTAACCGACGGGAGGATAGCCATCCAATAGAATGATCACCGGTCGTTCCTGCCAGCGTTCCTCGCACCGATAGAGCCAGCCATAAACGAGGTTGTTCTCCTCGATTTTACTCGGGCGCGGCGTGGGATATTTGAAACACCGCGGCCCATCAAACTCAATCCGCGCCGGGTCGCTTGCGGCGGGGATAAAGTCGGGCCCATTCAGAAATTCGAGCGCTTCCTCCAATTTCCATTTTGGCTTGGGCGCGTGTTTCAGCCCAACAACAGCGTACGCCACTTGAAGAGCTGACCAGTCAATGAATTTTGCGAGAGGGGCGATCATCCGTTTTGTGTTTGAGTGGCCGCATTGTTCAATCGCGGTTCCAGCCAGCGAAGGACGCGTCTTGCCATCAGGCACGGCGCACCGATTAAGCCGAAGCTGAAATGGCCGTGCGGCAACCGCCAGATTTCGGGCTGTCCCCACACGTTCCAGAGTTCTTCGATAGGTTCTTTCGTTGCGAACAAGTCATGGATCGCTTCAATCAACAGAATGTTTTCCTTGGGGATGATCGGCTGGGAAGTAGTCAGATTCAGTGAGGTCAAATTCAACCTCTCCAATGCTCCAGCCTGCCTCTGCATCAGCTCTCGACTGCGACGCCAGATAACACGGCCCGCACGTGTGCGGTCGCTGCGCACGCTGGGCACCGCCATTACTACAGCCGCCAGTCGCGCATCGTGGCAAGCCGTCAATCCCGCCAACCATCCGCCGTAGGAACTGCCCCACAACGCCACGGCGGGGCAACCTTCTCCCAACAGCCACCCGGTCAAAGCACGAATTTCGGCAACCGCTTGCGCCGTTCTTTCTGCCAGTCGCAGATAGTACGAACCGCTCAACGCTTCGGGTCGGCGTGGTCGGCGTTGAAACTGGTAAGGTAGCTCCAAGGTTGCTACGTTGAATACTGCCTGATTGCTGCGGCGAGCAATCAACGGAAAGCGCAACCGATGACTGGGGGTGCTATTCCAACCGTGGAGCAGAACGATCGCTGGACGTTCCTGCCAGCAGTCTGCGCAGCGGTAAAGTCGGCCGTAAACTGTGTTGTTCTCTGCGATATCGCAGAGTCGTGGTGTGGGAAACTGGAAGTGCAACCCCAACGGGTCAGGACTGAAATCAACCCGGGCTGGCTGGCTTTCTCTCGGTATGAAGTTCGGGCCCTTCAGAAAATGGATCGCCTCTTCGAGCTGAAGATTTTGCCCATCATCGAGCGGAGTCCGCCGGGTTAGAACCTGAAGAGCTGACCAATCAATGAATTTTGCCAATGGCGCGATCATTCGTTTTTAAGTTTCTTTCCCTCGCTATCCGGCAACCCGGCGATATGGTGGATTACTGCCGTCACTTCTCCCTGGCGATTCTTAATAAAGGTCAATTGCGCGCCATTGATCTTGAGGAAGAAATCCGTTTCCGATTCGGGATACATCTCGAATTCGCCCCCGTCGCCGTTCTTGCCCACGGCTTGCCCAGCCAATTGATCTCCTTGTCGCCGGATTGTCAGTTCAATTCCCGTGGGAAACGCGACGTCCGGCGGAAATCCATATTGGCCGACACAAGCCTCAAGAAGTTTCGAATTCGGCTTCATGATGATTCTCGGTTTGGACGGTTCAGGAGCTTCTGGCGGCTGAGCGGAGATTTTCTTAAAAGACAACCCCATGCCGGAGATGTGCGCGGTTAAACCCGTCACCTTGGCATGACCATTGCCGCAAAAGGTCATGCGTATGCCGCTCATCCTTTCAAAAAAACAGGTTTCCGATTCCGGCCATAATTCAAAAGTGACAGGCGACAATGATGCAGCAAGACCCGGGGAGAGCTTGACGTTGATGCCATTGATATGCGGCACTAGTTTCAAAGTGATGCGCCATAATCTTGTGGCTTGGGCAAAAATCCGATCCCCTTCGCGACGAATGACGATGGTGGGTTGAAAACGCCAGCAAACCACCCAACTCAACACCAACACACTGAGAGCCGCCAAAAACCCGCCAAAAAGCACCGCGCAACCCAAGACGATCCAGTTGGCAATGCACCAGAGGAAAACAAATATCATGGCAAGGCAGATGCCGGCGGGAACCCAAACGAATACTTTGGACGCGTTGCGGAGAATCAGCCGCATGATGAGTATTCCCAGATTGAAATTCGCAGAAAGCCGGTATTGTCCCACGTACGGATCATAAACCTGGTTGCTGCCCCTGGCCGCCTTTGGCCGCCGGTTTGACTGCCATTCACTCACGAGCAAGAGCATGCCTATGGAGTCAGGGCCAAAGCCTTCGTATGAAGAATTGGACAAAACCACCACGCCGCGCCGCCGCGTTTTGTCGAAACCAGCAAAAGCGCGGTAGCCGTAGGTGGCGCCCCCATGCGAGACGATTTTCCTTCCCTGCAAATCAAGACCGACGCCCCAGGCCAAAGCGACGTTCACGGGTGGAATCACGGAATGAAAGCGAACCAGGTGCGTCTTTTCCATGAGCGTCGTCAGACTGGACGACGCCAGGCCGGTGTTGGCGGCCACATATTTCAGCAGGTCATTGGCCGTTGAGCGTAGCGCGCCGCAGCCGACCTGACTTTGGAAATCCATGTTCGATACCGCGTAGCCAAATTGATTATGTCCGGTTGCCAAGCGGGCTTTCAGTTCGGGCGTCAGCGAGATTCGCGTGCTGTCCAGCTTCAATGGCCGGCAAATCCGATCCATCACCAGCGATTCGTAGTCCGTTCCGGCTTTCAGGGCGATGACATGTCCGAGCAAGCCCGATCCCAAGTTTGAATATTCGAACTTCGCCCCCGGGTGACGGGTCAATTGGCAACCGGACAGGTAGGCATACAATTTCTCGGTCGTATATTCAGCAAGGGGATTATCCGCACGTTTTGGGTCAAGGTTTTCTGGGTTGCGGGGAAGCCCGGAAGTGTGCGTCACCAGATGGAACAGGGTGATCTTCCTGCCGTTGCGGGTCGGCATCCTGACCAACTTGGGCAAATACCTGGCCACGGGATCATCCAGCTCCATTTCCCCGCGTTCGATCATGTCTTGCAGCAGCAGGGCGGTAAATGTCTTCGTGATGGAGCCGATCTCGAACAGGGTATGGGCGTTGACTTCTGGACCGCCTCCGTCATCCATTTTTCCGCAACTGACAATACTACTGCCGTGCTCATCCACAAGCCCGATCACCATCCCAACATCTTTCTTTTCAACCTCGATGCGCTGTTCCAGAAACGCACGGATGTCGTCGGTGATCATTTTTTGCAAATTAACAAATCAAAATCCTCAACACAAGTTGACGCGAGCACACGGCGACAGGATCTTCGTCTCCAGAGGCGGACACAGATATAATTCCGAACAGCCGAGTTTGACCGGCTGCCGATTTGCTCAAGCAGCCTCAGCAGGAGGGATCTTCCTTGCTTTGGCCATAGCCGGAGCCTGGTGTCCCATCTGGCGGGGCCGTGTCGCCGAGCCGGTCTTTTGAGTGTTTTAACACCTCGATTTGCAAACTCTCCAAGGATTTCTCAAAGCCGTCGGGAAAACGGACCAGAAAGTTCTCCCCGACCACTGCTGGCGTTCGGGTCACCATCCCACCCGCGCTCCGCAGATGCGCCAGCGAACCGTTTGGCCCGCGTAATTCCGAAAGGGAGACGATCTGCGTCCCAGCACCAATGCTGTCGGGTTGATGTGATGACTGATTGGTTTGATTCGCACTTCCGGTTGGTTCCGAGGGCAATTCCACAATTCTTTGTCGGATTTTCGCCGGGTCGGTTATTACATGGGTAGATGCAGTCCAAATCCGACGCCCAACTTCTGCGCGACTATGCCGAGCGCGGCGCGGAGGCGGCGTTCAGCGAACTGGTGCGCCGGCACACGAACCTTGTGTACTCAGCTACCTTACGTCAGGTGGAATCGCCGGACACCGCCGCCGAGATTGCCCAAGGCGTGTTCCTGGGGCTCGCGCGCGGGGCCAGGTCGCTGGCACCCCGCTTTGCTCCCGAAGCCTCGCTCGCTGGCTGGCTGTGCCGCAGTGCCCGCAATCTCTCGCTCAATCATCGTCGCGAAGAATTTCGCCGGCAATCTCGCGAAAAGCATGTTATGGAACAACTCCTTGCCACCCCGGACGAAGCGCCCGATTGGGAACGTCTCCGACCAGTCCTTGACGACGCCATGTCCGAGTTGAGCGAGACCGATTACGACGCGCTGGTGCTGCGTTTCTACCAAAACCGGGATTTTCGCGCAATTGGCGCGGCGATTGGCGTGAGCGACGACACGGCGCAAAAGCGGGTCTCCCGTGCGCTGGAGAAACTCCGCGATCTGTTGGCGCAACGCGGTATCCGCGCCACCGCCGCCGCTCTGGGAATGGTCATCACCGCCAATGCCGTTCAATCCGCGCCGGTTTGCCTGGCCAACGGCATCACCAGCGCCATCGCAGGCGCGTCCCTGACTTCCTCCTCCGCCTCAACCGCCATTACCAAAACCATTGCCATGACTGCATTTCAAAAACTGCTTGTCACCGCTGCGGTCACCGTCGGCATTGTGACGCCGGTGCTCGTTCTGCATTCCGATCAATCGAAACTGGGGGCACAGGAACAGGCATTGCAGCACCAATCCTCCCGGCTCGCCAACCTTGTACACGGAAACGCGCACCTCGCGGACCTGGTGGCAAACGCGGGCAAATCCAATTCCTTGACCGCCGGTGACGAATTGAAATTATTGCAACTTCGCGGCCAGATTGCCCGCCTGAACATGGATATTCACCAACTGACGCAAGTCCCGCCACTGTCAACGCCCGCCAACCAGACCGGCACCAATTCGCTCGATTCCCTGAAACAAATTTGGTCTCGACGCGCCGATCAGCTCAAGCAATGGCTCGAACAAAATCCCTCCGGCAAAATACCGGAACTTCGATTGGTCCGCGACCAGACCTGGATTGACGCGGTCTATGGTTCCAATCTGGAAAACGATGATGAATATCGCCGGGCCATGGGCAATGTCCGGGTCAATGCCGAAAATGAAGCCCTCGACATCATGCTCGGCGGGCTGCAGAAATATGCGGCGGCAAATGGCGGCCAGTTTCCAACGGAGCTTTCGCAGTTATCGCCGTACTTCCGCACGCTGCTTGGAGATGACATTCTGAACCGATACGAAATCGTGCCCTCCAGCAGCTTGGTGAGTCAATTGCAGTCGGGCGACTCCATGGTCATCACTGAAAAAGCGCCGGTGGACACCGATTGGGACTGCCGAACAACCATGGGCCTGACCGGGGGCCACATCGCTGACGAGCGCGTGACCAATCGCTGGCAACAAAATCCATAATCATGCGCTCAATAATCCTCTCAATCGCAATCGCCATCGCCGGCCTGATCGCGGCGTGGGAATTGCATCGTCACGCACAGGTGAAATTCAACCAAAATGTTTTGCGATTGCGCCAGCAAGACGAACAACTGGCCCGCTCGACCGCCGAGCAACATGCGCTTTCCAATCAACTCGCCGAAGTGGCTAAAACTACAAACGATCCGGCAAACGAGCTGGCCGTCCTCTCTGGCCGGGTCGAAAAGCTGCGAAGCCAGACCAACAATCTCATCGCGCAAATCAGCAGCAACCGGCTGGCGCGCACCAGTCATAAAACGGCCCAGGTATCACACACGGAGGAATATTGGGATCAGCTTCACCAAGCCGCCGGCGCCAAACCCCGCGATGCACTCCAACTCGGCCAGGGCGTCATCGAATATGCGTTGGACCATCATGGCACTCTCCCGTCCGACGTCGGACAAATCGACTCATACTTGATTAAAGAAAAGGTGTCCTTGTGCGGCACCAACCAGTTCGACATCGTCTTTCACGGTTCGCTCGATGATCTGAAGGGCCTTCCGGCAGGCAGTGTGGCCGTACTGCGCGACCGGCAAACCTGGACTGCCCCGGACGGCCAGCAGGCCCGTGTTTATGGCATGGCCAATGGCGTGGCACAAACCGTTCTCTCGGATGATGATTTTAAATCATGGGAGGCGGAGCACATCTTCCAATCCACATCGCCGGCAGGACAATGAGGCAATGATTTTGAGATTTCCGGAAAAATTGAGTCACTTCACGGATTTTCCAGCCGGAAAAACATGGCACCCCCTTTGGCGATGCTCAGCTTCCTTCATGTCGCCATGCAACAGATGTAACCCGGCGTCAATATTGGGTTTGATCTGGCAAAGGAATACGAAATGGCGAAGAAAATGTTGAAACCCCGGAACTGACGCGCCGGCCAGTCTCCATGGGTGCCCCACCAACGGCAATACCCAGCCAAATGGCCCAAAATGGCATCGAATTTACGGTCTATCGCTGCGTTGTGTGATAATCGACTTGAGATTTGCCGAATAACCACCGCGCATTCTTCGGGAGCTGGCTTTTTTTCAGCCTGATCCGGCGAATGCGACACGCAATTCCATCACGGCTGCGGGTTCAAACAATTCGCTGTCTGCGGTCCCTTCGGTTACCGTTTTCGTCAGCATTTCTGGGCAGTCAATCTTGAAAACTACCATCGGCGTTGGCCACTGCGTCATTGGCAAGAACGCACAGACCGGAGATGCTGTCGGCCACAAGAATGATTCCCGCCAGTTCCAGCACAGAATCCCCGCGCTCGACGTCTCCGGCTGAATCCGTGAAGCGACTGCTGCCGTGGCTGGTCGCCGTGGCCTTCTTCATGGAATCGCTCGACACGACCATCCTGAACACGGCCGTCCCCACGATCGCCAAGGCACTCGGCGTCGCCCCGCTGAGCATGAAATCAGTGCTGTCGAGTTACACCTTGAGCCTGGCGTTGTTTATTCCGATCAGCGGCTGGATGGCTGACCGCTTCGGCACGCGCCGGGTGTTCTCGTCGGCGATGGGCCTGTTCACGTTGGGATCGTTGCTCTGCGGCCTCTCAAGCAGCATCCACGTGCTCGTAGCCTCCCGCATCCTCCAAGGCTGCGGCGGCGCCATGATGGTGCCGGTGGGCCGGCTCACCTTGGTGCGGACCTTCCCCAAATCAGAACTCATCCGCGCCATGAGCTTCGTGGCCATTCCCGGTTTGATTGGCCCCATGCTCGGTCCCATCGCCGGCGGCTTTATTGTGGGCTACTTTCATTGGCGCATCATTTTTTTCATCAACCTGCCGATTGGCCTGCTCGGTTTGTATCTGGTCTATCGGCATCTCCCGGACTATCGGGAAGCACACACCCATCCGCTCGACACGATCGGATTGGTTTTGTTTGGCTCCGGCATCGCGCTGCTATCGTATGTTCTGGAAGTGTTTGGTGAGCACGCGCTGAGTTGGGGCACCATGCTGGGGCTGCTGGTGATTTCAGCCGTGCTGCTCGCGGGTTACGGACTGCGGGCGGCCCACACGGAGTTTCCTTTGCTCCGGCTGGCCTTGTTTCGCATTCGCACCTTTCGTGCCTCCGTCAGCGGCAGCTTTTTCACCCGCCTGGGCATTGGCGGCATCCCATTTCTCTTTCCGCTGCTTTACCAGGTGGGTCTCGGATTCACGCCGATTCAATCCGGCCTGCTCATGATCCCGCAAGCGTTGGCGGCCATGAGCCTCAAACTGACGATGCCGGGCATTTTGCGGTATTTCGGCTATCGCCGCGTCTTGATTTCCAACACGCTGATCCTCGGTCTGCTAATTGCCCTGTTCGCCACCATCGGCGTGGGCACTCCGGTGTGGCTCATTGTCGCGCAGGCATTTGTTTTCGGGTTCTTCACCTCGCTGCAATACACGAGCATGAACACCCTGGTTTATGCCGACGTCACGGAAGAACAGGCCAGCAGCGCCAGCACCATCGCCAGCACGATGCAGCAGATGGCGATCAGTTTTGGCATCGCGACGGCGTCATTGGCTACCGCGTTTTTCATTCCCGACCGCTTTCACACCAGCGCGCCGGAAATGATCCAAGGCATTCATAAGGCGTTCCTCGCCTTGGGCGGATTGACGGTCCTATCCTCCTTTGTTTTCCGGGAATTGAAAATTAATGACGGCAATACGGTCAGCCTGCACAAGGCCTTGCAGCCGGTCGGCTGACGAGCATTTGCAATTTGGTTTGTCGCCGTTTGTTTGCACGTTTCCAGTGTAGCGATCACCCATTTCAGCGTGGCGAAAATCAGTCCGGCGCTAAATCAGCCAGTATTTCTTTGGTTTTTCGCACCAGGCCGATGCGGGGAAATATCTTGGTGACTGTCGTCGTGTGCTCTTCTGCCGACAGGGCCGACATGGCATCCTCCACGAAGATCTGATGGAATCCATATTCAAAAGCAAACCGCGCCGTGCTCTCGACCCCGATATTTGTGGCGATGCCGCACAGCACGATTATGGTCAGGCCGCGCCGTCTCAATTCCAATTCCAGTTCCGTCCCGTGAAAGGCCCCCCACTGGTGCTTGGTGATCACGAAGTCGCCCGGTTTCGGTCCCATTTCTGGAACCAGTTCGGTCCAGTCGGGCGGAAGAGTTTGGGCCGGCGCCGGCCCGTCAAGCTGGGGCCGCAGTGCGTCTTTGCCGTCTGGAGAAAATGCCACCCGCACCAAAAAAACTGGTATCCCGCATTTCCGAAAAGCATCGGCAATTGCGGCGGCATTTTTCACGACGATGTCCGCGGCATAAGGTGCAGTTTGCCGCCCGACGACGCCTTTCTGAAGGTCAATGACAACAAGCGCGGTTCTTGATCGGTCAATTAATGTGTCGTTCATATCGGTAATGTTACCACGTTTGGACGAACCGAGGTGCCAAGATTGAATTGCGAAGCGCTCCCAGATTCGAACCTCGAGCTTCGATACATGGGATCGAAGCTGGGTTAGGGTGAGTGCGACCCCTCGCCGGTTCCAATCGTCTCTCCCAGGCGGTTTCCGGCCAGGTGATTGTCGCGGTCAATGATGAGGCGCGTGACCTGTGTCTTTTCGCGCACCTGGATGCCATACGCCTGCGTTTTTTCCGCCTGCGTATCGGTGACCGTGTTGCCGGCAATCCGCAAGTCGCTGGGCGTTCCGCCCGCGATAGTGATGCCGCCGATGAACGAGCTCAAGGGCCAATGCACATTGTCCGTTACCGTATTCCCGACCACGGTAACCCCCTTCGACTGCCGTTGGCCATCATAGCCCAGGAATAAACCGATGCCGCAACCCCCGCAGCCGGACACCACGTTGTTGCTGATGCAGGAGTTCTGCAGCCCCGGGGCATCGATGCCATTGCCGGCCGCGTCATGAATCACATTGTTCACCAGGACCACCTCCGCGCTGTGCAGCGCAAGAATTCCTGCCGGATAATCCGGTGCCGGCACCAACTGAAAGTGACGGTTGGCCAGTTCAAACACATTGCCGGCTGCGTAAAAACGTGTCTGATCGCCGATTTGCAGCGCATCCAGACCGATGTCCTGAAAGTAATTATCGGTGGCAAAGTTGTTCACGTTGCTCTCGCCGCAGCAAAAAATCAGTCCCTGGATGCGATCCGCCTTGTTTAACGTGGTTTTCCAATGGTTGCCCAGATTTATGAAACGGCTGTGCTGCACGCCGGAGTCGCGCATCCCGCCCTGCAACAACAATCCGACGCCGCGGCTATTGCGCACCGTCACGCCGTCGAACACGATGTCGCTGGCAGCCGTGGCGATCACCAGCGGGTTTGCGTTGGTAAAATCAATGCCACCACCATCAAACAGAAGGTGCTTTACCGAGACTCTAGAGGTGCCCACCGGGAAGTGCAGGAGCACGGGGTTGGAGGCATTGGTTCCCAGCGGAGCGAGGGTCGTTCCGTTCGCGTCGCCCGCGAGGCCCATTCCTCCGGGGATAACCACACTTCGGGCGAGGAAGTAACGTCCCGCCTGCAGTTTGACCGTGGCGTGGCTGCTGGCCGCGCGATCCACGGCCTCCTGGATGAGCGCCGCAGCATCGGCGTTCCCATCCGGGACGCGGACCTCAATGACCGGCGGCAGGTCCGACGCCACCGCCAGTTGGGCCGGCGTGAAACAAATGACCCCCATGCCGGCGCCCAGGCATCTCAACCTGCGGCGCCAAGTGTCTCCGAAAACCTGCTTGAGCCGTGAGAACATTAAGCTTCTTGATTACTGGCGTCGGTCTCAGCATGGCAGCAGATCGTGGGTATTGGCAAGGGTTCAGGCCCATCAATGAAATCAATGCTGCCGCCAAGTTTATCAATAATGCCTTTTCGCGCGGTTGTGTTAAAATGCCGGGCATGAAAGCGAATTATCGCCTTGCCCAACTATTCGCCTGGTTCGCCCTCTCGTTGCCACTGTTGACTTCGTGTGCCCCAGCGGGCGTCACCGTTCCCGACCGGCGCCTGGTGGGGCAATGGCGGCAACAGGCGCGGTTTACTGGCATTCGTTACGAGGAAGCGGTGCAAGAGAAGGTGGCCACCGGCGACATCGAGGCGGTCTGGCGGATTTCCGCCGATGGCCAAGTCACCGGCCACATTGGCGGGGCGGAACTGAGGGGATGCTTCGTGGCAAAAAACCGCGGCTGGCTGGGACGGCGGCTTCATATCAAGACCGACTTCGTGATCCGTGGCCAATTGATCGGCGCGGTCGCCCCTGGCTCCGAAAGCGGATCCTACAAGATAAGTGCCCCGTTCAATTTGGATGGCAGCCAACTTGGCGGCACCGTCTTCGTGCTGCGCCCCTTCTCCTACCCGTATCCGTTTCTAAACCTTAAAATGCGACCGGAACCGTAAATCCGATCGGTACCCGCTGCCGCCGGCCAGCCGAGCTTGCGACAGCCTTTGCGAGCACGTGCAAGCCTGAATTGTAGGGGCGCGGGCGGCGTTTGCTCCCCGTTCAGGGTGCCGCGCATGACGGCCCGATCCAATGCGCCCGGCCTGCGCCGGGCTGGGGGTGTAAACGCCAAACTTCCGGGCCCCGCAGGAGGCGGAGGTGATGATGCCCCGGCTCTCGCTCCCGACGGCGATGGGCTTACCACGCAAAAGTGTGTCTGCCGCCTGGTCCACGGAGGCGAAGAAGGCGTCCGCGTTGAGATGGGCGATGGTTCGTATCTGCATTGAGGAAGAATTCTGGCATGGATGGTTGTGGGACCGGTCAAATTGGACATCGAGGTGGACGGCGAGTCCGTCCACCGCACGGCCGGCGGGGGCCGCAAAGATGATGATTATTGGCGGGATCTCCAGCTTCAGAGCCTCGGATGGAGAGTGAGCCGTTTTTGGGTTTACGAATTGCGCGAGGACATGCCTCGTTGTGTGCAGAGGATAAGCACTGAAATCCTGAAATGCCACAATTCTAGCTCCGAACCTTCACCACCTTTTCACAAGTCAATCTTCGCCTGAGCCTTTTCGACCTCAGCGTTGAGTTTTTTCCAATGCGGCTTTATCTGCTTGCGAATCGCTGGTTCCTTCATTTTTTTGGCCGCGCGAATGGCGTATGAGATAAAATTGTGCCGGCCAATGTAGCTGTAACGGATGTTCAGTTTGCGCCTCTTTAATGGCTGTTTAGGTTCTCCATGTTGCGCTCGGAGGGCATCGGCCTTTTTCTTGGTTTGGAGAGCCAAGCTCACAGCAGCGCGCATTTTCCGATAGTAGCGGGCAACCGAAGCGGTACGGAGCAACACACGCCGACCGTCGAAAATGAAGCCCAAATACTGGAGCGGTTCGTTAACGGCGAGTTTCTCCCCTTGAAGGCGGAAATGGTGTCTTTTTGTTTTCTCACTCTGGATTTCCAGTTTCACCTTCGCGATTTCTCCCATTACAAAATCCTCAGTCTCCTTCTCGCTCTCATGTGGCACAATGCAAAGCATGTCGTCGCAGTAGCGCCGGTATGAACCACCGACCGATTGAACTTTTTGCGCGACAGCGACATCGAAATCCATCATGTAAATGTTTGAGAGCATCGCGCTCATCGGCGAGCCCTGGGGAATGCCCTTGGCAGTTTTATTCGTCTGGATCAAATGCTTTCCCCTCACCCGCTCCCGAAATTCCACAGGTGAACAAATCCGCTTTCTTTGGTTTGCACGCGGATTTTGCGGGCTAATATCGAATTCATTGAAGACCGCCACTCGGTCCACAAATGCAAATTTGGTCAATGATCGGAATACCGCAAAGTGATCTGCGGGCAAACGTTCCATTTTGAGAATCTTACACCACATCGCCTTTAGCACCACATGGTCAAGATTGTCGAAAAATCCTTTGATGTCAAAAGCGAGTGCGACGCACTCCCCATATTTGCGTATCCACTCAAATGCCTCTTGGGCGAAATCTATATTGCAACGGTTGCAGCTTTCACGAAAGGCAGTGATGCAATCGCTGATGCCATGTTCTCGCACGCAAACTTCATAACCAGCGCCGAGAAGTTGCCCATAGTATGCGTAGATAGCTGAATCTTTATGCGCTGCGTATGAAATGGGCCGGTCTTTTGGTGGCTTTTTCTGAAGAGAACCGTCGTCTTGTCGCCTAACCTTATGAGCCTGGATTATCCAATGCAACATCGGCATGAATGCCCAACTTGCAACTCGTGATGGTGTTGTTGCCAAAGCTTTCGCATCTTTTGGCGACAAAGGCTCGTCGAAGTGCAGATAACGGCGGCGGGCAAATAAATTTTTCATTTATTCACCAATTTGGCCTCAACTGGGGAGAGAAGGAGGCGGCTAATCCAGAAAGCCTCTCCCCAGTTTGGCGACCCGGCAACCGGGCCTTTCTTCTGCTGACGGCGATGCCGTTGCTGACGCCGCATGACAAGCTTCATGCTCTATAATGAACAAATGAATGCGACCATGCATCTAAACGTAATCGTCCAGATAACAGGCAGATTCTTTGCCCCAGCATTGTTTGTGATGGCTTCCGCCGCCGCAAACCTTGACTTGGCAAGTTCAGCCCTGTTCCCAAATGGAACAGGCACAGGGATAATCTCAAAACTGGATTGAGCCGTCAATGGCTGGTGATGAGTGATGGCGGAAGTTTTCGATTAAACGTTTCCCCATTCCGCACATAGCAACTCGGCCTGCTGCAACACCGTTTGCGTCGCCTTCTCCTGCTTGTCTGGCGGATAGCCGTGCTTGCGAAGAATTTTCTTGACCATGACGCGCAACTTGGCTCGGACGGATTCCTTCGCCGTCCAGTCAATACTGACATTCTCGCGAATGGTTTTCACCAACTCCTGGGCGATGAATTTCAGGTTGGCATCACCCAAGGCCTTTACGGCGCTGTTGTTGGTTTCCAGCGCGTCGTAAAACGCGACTTCGTCCTGGTTTAAGCCGAGATTCTTGCCGCGTTTGTCCGCCTGCCGCATGTCTTTCGCGAGCTGAATCAACTCTTCGATCACTTGCGCCGTCTCTATGGCGCGGTTCTGGTATTTGCGAATGGAATTTTCAAGTAGCTCGGCAAACGACTTTGACTGGATCAGGAACTTCTTGGAGCGCAGTTTGATCTCTCCATTTAGCAACTTGCGCAATAACTCGACCGCGAGATTCTTCTGCGGCATTCCGCGAACCTCGGATAAAAAATCATCGGACAAAATCGAAATGTCCGGCTTCTTTAAGCCGGCGGCAGCAAAAATGTCCACGACTTCGTCGGACGCGACGGCGCGGGAAATAATCTGCCGGATGGCGGTGTCAATGTCCTCTGGCGATTTTCCCTTCCCGCTGGTGACGTTCTTGGCAATGGCGGCGCGGACGGCCTGAAAGAATCCCACATCATCGCGTATCTCAATCGCCTTGGTGTGCGGCACGGACAGCGCAAAGGCCTGGGAAAGTTCCGTAACGGCGCGGAGAAATTTCTGTGTGTGCTCGTCGGGCTTTTTGGTCTTGGCGGCTTGGGCGAAGATGAATTCCTGGGCTGCCGGGAGCAAGCTTAGTTTTTCCGCAGGCTCGCCGATGGTCCATTTTGACCGGTCGAAGCCATGGAAGTGATCACAGCAAATTTCGTATTTCTCCAGCATGACGGCGACGGCTTCCTTCTGGTCAATCGCCGTCCGTCCATGGCCGCCGCTTTCGGTGTAGATGGCCAGTGCCACTTTCAATTCATGCGCCAAGCCAAGATAATCCACCACCAAGCCGCCCGGCTTGTCTTTGAAAACGCGGTTCACGCGGGCGATGGCCTGCATGAGCCCATGGCTGCGCATGGGCTTGTCCAGATACATGGTATGCAGACAGGGTGCGTCAAAGCCGGTCAGCCACATATCGCGGACGATTACTAGCTTGAACGGGTCTTTCGCATCCTTGAACCGTTTTGCCAACGCCTCCCGGCGCGGTTTGTTGCGGATGTGGTCCTGCCATTCCAGCGGGTCGCTGGCCGAGCCAGTCATCACAATTTTGACCACTCCTTTTTCATCGTCCTGGTGGTGCCACTTGGGGCGCAATTTGAGGATGGCATCGTAAACCTCAACACAGATCCGGCGGCTCATGCACACAATCATGGCCTTGCCGTCCATTACCTCCAACCGGGCTTCCCAATGCTTCGCCAAATCATCGGTGATAAGTCCGATGCGTTTGTCCGCGCCCACGATGGCTTCCAACGCCGCCCACTTGGATTTCAGCCTTTCCTTGTGCTCCAGTTCCTCGCCTTCGGTCGCGTCTTCAAAATCCGGGTCAATTTTCGGTTTTTCGGACGGCTTCAATTGCAGCTTGGCGAGCCGGCTTTCATAGAAAATCGGCACGGTCGCCTTATCCTCGACGGCGCGCTGGATGTCGTAGATGGAAATGTAATCGCCAAACACGGCGCGCGTGTTGGCGTCGGCCTTTTCAATCGGCGTGCCCGTGAAGCCGATGAATGAGGCGTTGGGCAGCGCGTCCCGCATGTGTCGGGCGAAACCGTCAATGAAATCGTATTGGCTGCGGTGCGCCTCGTCGGCGATGACGACCAGGTTGCGCCGGTCGGACAGCAGCGGGTGCTTGCCGCCCTTGTCTTCCGGGAAAAACTTCTGAATGGTGGTGAACACCACACCGCCCGAGGCGACGGCGAGAAGTTTTTTCAAATGGTTCCGGTCCTGAGCCTGCACCGGCTTTTGCCGAAGCAACTCGTGGCAGCGGGCGAAGGTGCCGAAAAGCTGGTCGTCGAGGTCGTTGCGGTCGGTGAGAATGACGAGCGTGGGATTCTGCATTGCCGGCTCGACCACCAGCCGCCCGGCGTAAAAGGCCATCGTCAGCGACTTGCCCGAGCCTTGGGTGTGCCAGACCACACCGACGCGCTGGTCGCCGGTTTCGCCACCGGGCTGTTTTTTGGCGAAATATCCGGTGCTGCCCTCTTTCAATTCCGCGGTCCCGGCACTGGCAGCGCGGATGGTTTCAGCCACCGCAATATTGACGGCATGAAACTGGTGGTAGCCCGCCAGCTTCTTGATCACAGCATTGCCGCCGTCGTCCTCGAACACGATGAAGTGCCGGACGAGATCCAAAAAACGGCGTTTCTGCAACACGCCGCGCAGCAAAACTTCAATTTGCGGCATGGTGGCAGGCGCCATCACTTCGCCGTCAATAGTGCGCCACGGCATGAAGCGATCTTTGTCGGCGCTGAGGGTGCCGATGCGCGCCTCCAGACCGTCGGAAATAATCAACACCGCGTTGTGGACAAACAGCGCCGGGATTTGCTGCTTGTAGGTTTGGAGTTGCGCGAACGCCTGCCAGATATCGGCGTTTTCATCCGCCGGATTTTTCAATTCGATCACGCCCAGCGGCAGGCCGTTGATAAAAACCACCACGTCCGCTCGGCGATGGTGCGGGCCTTCAATCACCGTGAATTGGCTCACGACCAGCCAGTCGTTATTCTCCACGTCATCAAAATCCAGAACGCGGACAATTTCCGTGCCGATGCTGCCGTCCTTGCGGCGGCATTCGACGGCGATGCCGTCCACCAGCAGCCGGTGAAACGCGCGATTGTTGATGATCAAGGCCAGATGCTGGGGGATGGTGATTTTACGAAAGGCATCCTCCAAGGCCGCCGCCGGAACTTTGGGATTTAATTTCCGCAACGCGGAGCGCAGGCGATCCGGCAAGAACGCTTCCGCATAGTTCGTGCGCTCGGCTTGCGGCTCGCCCGGCATGACTTCCCCGCCGCGCAAGGTGGCATAGTCCAGCCCTTCCAGGCAGTCCAGTGCCATCGCCTCCACATCCGCTTCGTTGATCGTGTTTGGTTTCATAGCCAGTCAGTCAGGTGCCGGAAACCGCTTGCAATTTGCGCCCAAACGCGGCACCTTAAAGCCGGATTGGGGATTCCCGGTCGGGTCAGAGCTTCGGCGGATTCGTCGAGGCTCTGATTTTTTTTCAGGGGAAACATTTCAACCCCCATTCCTCGTCGCGCTCCTCCGGGTCTTTGAGCAGTTTGTCCCGGATCACTTCAAAGGCGCGGTTGGGCTGTTCGGGACGCAGCACGCTCATCCCGATGGGCCGCGCCAGCAAATCCGCCAATTGCAGCCCCGCACAATTCACTTTCTTGTCCGCGATCACAATTTCAAAAGGCAGCCGCCCGCCCGTGACATTGTCGCCGTCCCGGATGCGGCGAAACTCCAATTCCAGGAGGGCGTCCTCCTCCTTGCCGCGGGCCTCGCAGGTAACGTGCGTGGGGCGCGCGGCCTCGGCCCGGTGGTGCAGGCTGTGGTGGATGCGCTCCAGGCAAAACCGGAAGGCGAGGTGATACGGATGCTGCGGATTCTCCCGTTTGGCCAACTCCTCTTTCCGCACTACCGCCGACACCACCTCCATTGGTGTTTGCCGGATGATTTCTGTAAGCTCCTCCAAAAATTCCTCCTTCCGGTCCGGCGTCTTCAACTTGGCGAACGCGCCAAGGTCTTTGCGGATGTCGCGCTCGTGCAAGATCACCCCGTCGTGACCGAAGTGGCGGAACTTGAAACCATGCAGGCCCGGAACGAGCCGGTTGATGTAGGCGTTCTTGCGAAACAAGCAGCACACGAGCACAAACAGTGGATAGCCCGGGTCAATCCGGCCCAAGCCGTGATCGCCGCTTTCATCCGCATACACGATGAAATCGCTATAGGCTGCGCTCATGCCTTGGCCTCAAGGTTGCATGCCGCTTGCGACAGGAGCAACTCGCGTGACAACAGAGCAACTCGCAACGCGGCGCGCAGGGGTTCCGGCAAAAGCACCTCGCCAATACTGTTGCGTTCGGCGGCGGTTCCACCGGGGGCGATGACCTGACCATGCAGTAATGAATAACCCAATTCCCCGAACCAGTTCAGGGTCGCGTTTTCGACGATGGATTCAGTGAAAATCATGAAAGTGACGGTTTGCTGAAATTTTAGGTCTGAATTCGGGCCTCAGCTTCCTCCACCTGAATTTCCGACTCAATCAGCGAATAAATTGGCACTTCGCCCTGCATCACCTCAAAGGAAACAACAAGGCAATAACGAGCGGTTCCAGCTTCTGGCAAATGATTCCAGCCGATGTGAGAACGCACCGCGACGGCGAATTCCTCCGGCAGATTGTAGGAATCAAACACCGCCCAATCCTTCTGCACCGAACCGCGACCGCGGCTCGTTTCGTGGGCTTCTCCCCAATCTTCGCGTTTGTGCAAAACCCACGGAAATTCTTGGTATGCGGATACTCCGCCATTTTGCATCCTCGTCAAAAATGTATCCATTGGCTCACCCAGTTTGCTGGTTTCCCAATCGAGCCATGTTTCCAAGTATCCAGTGCGACGGGCGCGTGTTCGTCGCGGCAAAGCTGTATAAGCCAGCGTCACGTCAATTCGAATCCGCGCTTCCAATGCGGCATTCCACAATTCTTCGGGAATTCTGATAGTGTAAAGGTGCAGTTTCTTGCTCGGAAGAATCTCCGCATCCGGGGTAATCAGAGTGACGCGTCGCTCGGAATTGGAAGTGGCTCGTGCCAGCGAAGGGAGCCCATAACCAATCAATTTGAGGACTTTGTCTTTGTTTTCTTCATTTTCAGCCCAGCCCGGCCAGCGGGCGCTTTGCACAATCAGCGACCGGTAAAGCAAAGGAGATGCGGCGGGGAAAAGATTTTGCAGATGTGCCGCGATATGTGCCACTTTCGGTGCTGCAAACGACGTTCCCGCTCCATCTTTGGAATAAGCGGGTTGTCCATGCAGGGTGGAGTTTAACAACTCGACGGCAACCTCCGATCTAATTCGGACCAGGCGGGGCCGATTCTTGGAATAAATCAGGTCGCCGCCAATTTCAACGACTTCAGGTTTCACAACCGACCAAGGCTCACCATAACCGGCTCGGCTGAAACCAGAGGGCTGGTGTTCACCGGCCGCAAACGAACGTACGTTTGCGTCCTCAAAAATTGCGCCGCTGACTGAACCCACTGTCAGTGCATGGAGGCTTTGTGCCGGATTGGCGACACGCATTGAGGCTTCCAACTGATGATCTGGCGGCTGTCTGCCTGCGTCCAAATGAGCGGCCAAACCGGGATTCGCGGGATCGCCACTGCCGCGCCGGTCCTGATTGCCTGCCGATTGGATGAATAACACCTCTTGTTCATGTGAAAGTTGGTCCAATTTGGCCGCCCAGGAAGTCATGCGTTGCGTGGGGCATGGCACATTTGAATTAATCGAGTGGTTGAAAATCTTGGTGAAGTGTGGCGTGGCATGAAAATGAGTGACAACTTGTTGGAGATATTCTTCCGGCGGCAGCGCATCGGGCAATTTATTATCCATATTGAGAACGCGAGCGTTCTGAATCCAAGCCACTGGTTCAACTTCCCCGGCTACCGGGATTTCGTTGGGATAAAGAATTGCGCCTGCGACACGAGTTCCGTGTCCCTGCGGGCCAACGTAATCCGCCACGTCGTTTGGTTCAACGCCGGGCAGAAAACAACGGCTCGTCGCGGAATCAATGGCTGGGGCGAGCCAACGATGTTCCTCTTGGATCCCACTATCAATGACGCATACCGTGGGTGCGCCATCTGCCGGCACATGAACCACCAGTTCTGGTTCGTCGCGATGCTCCGGTTTTCCATCGACTTCCTGTTGCAACTCAGGCGGCAATGTGACTTCAAACAAGTGTGCGAAATTCAAAATCAAGTCGCGGAATCCTTTGCCATTCATCTTCATGCGCACTTGCGTGCTGTCGGAAAACACCATGCCGACTTCCTCTTGTCGGGCTGGGTCGGAGATTAACCCTGAAATAATTTTCCCGCCATAATGTTGAATGAACTCGTAAAGCTCGTTGACGCGAGCCTCGGCATTATTGTCCCATTCGAGGTTCGCTTCTATCCAGGCCTTGCTGCGTTCATCCTCTCTGCGCTGTAAGAATTCTTGCTCCGTCTCGGTTTTTTTCTTCTTTACTGCCGGCCACTTTACATCCCGTGTGCTCGTTGCGGTCTGGATACCAAGATCAAAGGTGTAAATCATCGTATCGGCCAGAGGCCAAATTGCCAAGACCTCAGGCGCAAGAATGTTTTGCAAGCGGCGCGGATCGTCCGGTTGTTCGTAGATGTCCAGCAATGAAGCTCCAGATCCGCCTCCGCGCTCACCCATCTCAAATTGCCGTAAGACCTCCTCCAACTTCGTGAATTCAAGGTCCACGGACGAAACCAGCATCAAACCCTCCTCCGTTTCCGCGACCAACTCAACGCCCAGTGCCCTGACAAGTTGGTCAGCGTCCACACCCTCTTGCAATCTCAGCAGAAAACCTTTATCAGCGGGAATGGCCGGCAGCCCCATCTCTGCTCGCAGGCGGCGAAGTTCTGCGTCTGATTGCCGCATTCCGCCGAGGATTCCGCGAATTCTGTTCGCGTGGCCTTTTGGACTTTTACGGTTGGCCTCAACATCTGCATTTTCGCCACGCCCACCCTGAAATATTGGATCGTAAGCCCCTTGAAACGCCAATCGTAGATGCGGAAAGTCTGGATGGTGCGGCATAAATCATCCCTGAGCTTGGTGGCGCTCCTGGATTTCTGCGAGCGCGTGGCGGATGTCGGTTTCGGCGACACTGAGGCGGCCTTCAAGCACGGAATGCTTCGCAGCGTTCTGCGCGATGTGAACCACCTCGGATCCCGACATGCCGTCCATCGCTCGTGCAATTTCCCGCCAGCCGATATTGGCGTCTGTTTCCATGGGCGAAAGCGTGGTGGTCAACAAACGGCAAATCTCCTCAATGCCGGGCAACGGCACTTTTAAGATCTCATCGAAGCGACGGAACAATGCGGTGTCCAGAGCCGAGTCAAGATTAGTGGCGGCGATCACCAGACCATCGCCTTTGTAATCTTCCAACAGTTCCAACAGGGCGTTGGTGATGCGCGTGACTTCGCCCACGTCGTTGCGCTCCGTGCGCGAACGCGCCAGCGAATCGCACTCGTCCAAAAACAGCGCGCAAGGCGAAGCTTGGGCTGCATCAAACACCTTGCGCAAGTTTGCCATCGTTTCGCCGAAATAGGATGACAGCAAAGTGTCGAACCGCACCTTGCGGAGAGGGAGGCCCGTGTTCCACGCGAGGCGCTCCGCACCAAGACTCTTGCCGCAACCGGGTGGACCGTAGAGCAAGATGCGATGCCGGGGCTTTAAGCCGTGTTTGGCCAGCCGCGTGCGCGCCGCAAATTCCCTTTCGATCCGCTGAAATCGCCGTTCGACGACATCCGGCAGCACCATGTGATGCCGGAGTTTCTCGACCGGGATTTCCTGCATGAGCAGCGCGGAATCCCGGCGGCTGGTGGGCAGGCGTTGGAGCGGGCCTGTGGGCTGTGCTGTCTTGGGTCGTTGTTTAGCCTCTAAAATCTGCTCCAACTCTTTTGCCACGCGGCCATGTCCCTGCTTTTTTTCCTCGTCCACGATGCGGCGGCAGAGCACGTCCACGTCGGCGCTCGTGCCCGACTGGATGACTCGAAACAGGCGTTTCATCAGCGTCGCATTCATGATGGGTATAACTTTAGCAACATACGGTCAAATTGAAATCTTTGTGTTTGGCTCTGCATCCAATAAGTAATTTGCCGGATACCAAAATGGGCAGAAGGCCGCGTCGTGGGCTATTTTTGACGATGGATCCGCGCCATTCTCCAGCAATGCCCAGATGTCCATGTGCAGCCATTTCCGGCGTGTCTTTTCCCAGGAATAGAGTCGCTGAAACAGCGGGATAATATACTGGTCCTCCGTGTGCAGCATTTCACTAACGGTTTTAGGCTGGGCTTGCATTTTAAGGGTTAGAATTGTCGCGGTATGGTCCAAAATGGATTTATGGATGAGAGGCAGACATATTCGTTCTTGGTCCCGCGATTGCGCTTTTTGGTGCGGCTGAGTTTATGTTCGTATTTGGCTGCTGCTCCCGATCCAAATTCTTTTGAATATTATTAGCAACGAGGTTGCCTGCGACCCCGACCCCGAAGCTCAGGATCGCCAGAGTCCAGAGCTGCTTGCGAAAGCGTTTCATTTGCCTAAAAGGCCATAGCTTGAATGTTTGCGGATCGTGCTTCGCCCACACTTCAAGGATAAAATGGGCTATTATGAATGTCGGTATCGCCCCCGCAGCGGCTGTGAAAGTTACTCCGAGAACATGCGTTGTCCGAGTGAGGAAATGCTGTGTCGACCAGCCCGAAAAGCACGCAAGAAGAAGCACCACGAGGAGAATTAATAAGTAGGTGAGTAATGCTCGGCGATGATTGTCTCTCTCGTTAATTTTATCGAGTTGCGCAGCGAGGCCACACAACTGGTTTTCTTGGGCATCGAGCGACTGCTTTGCGGCCGTTACTTGTGCCCTCAAGGTTACGAGTTCCTCCTCTTGCGCACGTTTTTCGGCAACTGTCGATTTGTTGGCGGCTGCCAATTTCTGCTCTTTCTCGCGTAAGCTTGTTTCGAGTGCTCTTATTTGGTTCCGAGCACTTTCATTCGCGGAACGCTCTTTTTGCAAGGCTTCTTCCTTCTCGGCAGCATAGGTTTTTTCCAGCTTTGCCAGAACGACGTGGAGATTTTTGTCAGTGATGCCTTCGACGTCGCCACGCGTGACGTCCATCAATTCATCAGCCGCATTCAGTGAGAATCGCAACACTTCATGATCTCGCTGCGACATCTTGTTTTCGGTCTTTAGCCGGTCTATCTCGGCAAGATAGCGATTCCAAAACGACTCGTGCGGCCGCATTGTGGCATAGCAGCTCGCCAATATTTCAGCCCTCGGAAGATCAGGAACCTCCATCGGCGACTTAAGCCAGGCCAAGTGCGACAAATGATAATCA
>Ga0364920_10143_pt1 | contig 30930 bp, 40 predicted proteins | sample SorcelJu500001C8_FD_206961 | JGI IMG/M metagenome (GOLD analysis project Ga0364920, IMG submission 206961) | Enriched cells from Trout Bog Lake Hypolimnion, Wisconsin, USA - BchlTB.June20.5000.01.C8 | ecosystem: Environmental > Aquatic > Freshwater > Lake > Hypolimnion/Profundal zone | place: USA...
AATTTCTACGTGGCGCGGTTTGTCCGCGCCATCCAGGAGATCTCTGGATACGGTGGACAAGTCGCGGTACGTGAGCGCTCTAGAGGATTTGAGAAAATGAATTGTCAACACACCCTAAAAAAGCATGACGGATAACTTCCTTTGGTTATTAAAAAACCAATTTATATATTGTAAATTTATGACACGTAAGATTGCGACACGTAAACATCCGAGTTATAATGTATAAAAAATTAAGGATGCTGATATGCGCGCAAGAGACTACTTTCCCTTAGGTGTAGCCGTTGGCTCATCTTTTTGCAACCGAAATGAAGAAACAAAGTTGCTAATAAACAATATTAAAAATGGAAAACACACTCTTTTAATAGCAACTAGAAGATATGGCAAGTCTAGTCTCGCATTACACGCACTTGAGTTAAGTAATTGTCCCTATGTAGAAATAGATTTTTATATGGCCACAAATGAAAAAATAATAGAATCCTATATTTTAAACGGGGTCGTTGAATTAATAGGTAAGGCTTTGGGACCAGTTGATAAATTACTAGCTTCAATAAAAAGGTATGTAAAGGATCTTAAACCCAAAATAGATATTGGAACATCGATTTTTAAATTGGAATTAACTTCGGAAATTGAATCTGATCCAGCATCAAATGTAAAAGAAGGTTTAATGTTATTAGAAAAACTTCTTGAAGAGAATAAGAAGCACGCGGTTTTATTAATGGATGAATTTCAAAATGTAGGAATTATTGCTAAAGGAAAGGGAATCGAAGGAGCTATTCGCCATGTTGCTCAAAAAACAAAATATTTAACACTAATTTTTTCTGGTAGTAACCGCAAGCTACTCAAAACAATGTTTGAAAATGAAACTCGCCCTTTATATAAATTATGCTGGAAAATCTCTGTAAAAAGAATTGCCATCGAACATTATCAAAACCACATTCAAAAAACAGCTAAGTTAACTTGGAATCAAAATTTAAGTGATGAAGTCGTAAACAAAATAATACACCTTACGGAAAGACATCCCTTCTATTTGAATAAGCTTTGCGATAGGTTATGGACATTCTGTAACGATAAACCTCCGACAATTAATGACGTAGATAGTGCGTGGTTAGGTATTTTAGAAGAAGAAAAAAGTGATGCTATAAAAGAAATATCGCTTTTATCTTTAGGTCAAAAAGTTGTTTTAAATCAAATTGCTCGTGGTGTAAATAGCCATCTTACCAGTAAGCAAACCATACTTGAATTACAAATGACTAGTAGCTCAATTATCACGTCCATTGATGGGCTTGAAGAAAAAGATATGATTGAGAAAGAAGATGAGAAATATCAACTTATTAATCCAGTTGTAAGATATTACGCGTTAAAAAATAATATAAAATAAATTACCCAGGCTCTTCAATTGGTGGATCAATGCTCTGTGAGTTATGCAAAAACCGCATCATCATGGATGTTTAGCCCGGTTAATACAGTCATAACAAGTGAGATGCGTAGTGACGTGGCGCTGACGAAAAATCAGTCATTTGGTTAGTGAAATAAGAAAGTTAGTAGCCTTAGACGTTGCTAGCGTTGTTTTATTTAACCCCAGTTGCGGTTTAGTGAGTTTCAAATGAATTGGTTGATCGACCCAAAGTGAGGCTGCACTTAAGGTTGTTTCATGGGTGATTTTCCTTAATATATTCTCCCAATGCATCGCATCACCAATTCACAGCGAGCGCAGGAAGATTGCTGAGATCATATTTTGCGAAGACGAGCGTGTCGCTGAGTTCCCCATTTACAGGTTTTCTGCGATGTGACTTCAGTACGCCTTCTAATGTGTAGTTCAATCGTTCAGCAATTTTTTTACTGCGAATATTATCGACATCACAGGTAATAGCAATGCGTTTGGTTCTTAATTGTATGAAAGCGTATTGAGTGATGGCATTTATGGCTTCGGTCATTAACCCTTCACCTTCCCGAGATGTTCGGATCCAATAACCTGTTTCGACTGATGGAACCGCCCAATTTATGTGATGAAAGCCAGAGCCACCGATAAATTCACCCGAGATTTTATCAAAAAGATACAACTCTAAGTACGGCTCTTCATTTTTCTTCAAAATCCAGTTGGCAGCGGCCAAACGGATGTGCTCTTCTGTTTCTTCTACCGATGGTTTTGTTTTAGCCCACTCCACAAATTCATGTAAGACGTCATAAGACTCTAAAATAGCGGTATTCACAGCAATGCCGTCGCCAAGTTGAGGTGGTCTGATTAATAATCGTGGTGTTGTAATGGGCATGGGGAAATCAAGTAGCATGGGATTCATCGATCAATTCCTTGGCTTGATAATAAGTGGGTACAATCTTTAAATTTCTTTTGACTGCCACAAGGACATACGCTGTTACGAGAAATTTTCTTTGGTAGAGTGTTTGTCAATTGGCCATCAATGTAGAACCAACGATTATCTATGCGTCGAAATAGACTATTTTCATGAATGGTTTTTAGCAGGTCACTTTCAAGGTAAGTTGCAATAAATTCGACAGTTCCTGTTTGGTCATCTAATTTATTTTGGGTTGCATGGATAACTTTCAATTCTAACCAAAGAACTTGAGATGCCCAGTGTTTGGCTTCATTTTCATTAAAATTTGTGAGCGGTTTTCCTTGCATGGTTTTCTTAATATACTCAATGTTTGCTTGTGAATAAGCCGTATATCGTGAGCGCATCAACGCTTCTGGTGTTTGTGGTATGGATTGTTCACGGATATATAACTCGCAGCAGTGCTGGTAATCTTTTTTTGAACCACAAGGACATTGTTTCATTGAGGTTAACCTTGATGCATCGATAGTATCAGTATATTATTTTTTATTTTAGTATAGTGTATAGCTTATTCATTTGATTGTGAAAGCATGAAATCAGCGTTTTGTTAGAGTTTCATCGAAGGTCTTAAATCCTGTTGCTGACCATATAGTAGGTACTCTACTGCGCTTTTCTCGGATTGATCTGCCAGTGCACTAAAGGATTTAAAATCAAATCCATTTGCAAAAAGTTGCTCTATGTTTTTCTGAACGTTACGTAGTTCCCAATATTCGTCTTGCGCATCATAAAATAGTACACTTAGTGCTGTTTGTGCTCCTGGAGATAATGCACAGAATTGTTCAATTGAAATGAAATTGCAGCGCATGGCATACAGTCCCGTTATGCTAAATAAAATGTTACTGATTGATTTTTGTAGTTCGGAAGAGAGTTTATTAAACGCTTCTGGGGTTATGTACGCTTGATCAAAACGAATATACTGACGGGTTGAAGGGGTTAATGATAGAAAATAGGCAAGAGTAAAATTTTCACACGGAATCTTTTTATGCCACATAAACCGGAGGTATTGCTGACGATCGTTTGGCTCACATTGTAAAAATAGATCAATGGATAAATAGTCTTCCTGGAACCAGCGATGTGCGTTCCATTTTTCATTGGAAAAAAGTGATGCTAGATCACATAAGGCTTGTGAATCTAATGTCAACAGTTTGTCTATGGAGGTTAAACCATCTTGTAAATAAGTTTCTATTTCTGTCTCCGAACATAATGCGCTTAATGCGTACAGTTGCGGTAGCTTATTTTCTTGAATGTATTGATCAACCGAAATAAGCTTTGTATCTAAGAAAAGTTGTGTGAATTTTGGATTAAATAGGTTGAAGTAATTTACTCTTCTGAAAGGGAATAAATACATTCTAAATCCAACTCGTTCGATATGTTCGGCATGTTGATGGAGATCAATATGTTTTTTTGCTATTGCTTCATCAACATGATTAAAAAATTCCAAAACTCTCAGAATGTGATCTTGTTTACTTTTTGTGGCCAACGCATAGTGTGCAAATGATAAATGGCCGTTATTGTAGACAGAAAATAAATGATCGTTTTTTTCAAATTGCTCTAAATAATATAAATTAGTGTCACTGAGTTGTGTCACTGATATGTGTTCTTTCTTCATGGCTGCATTGATTCGTGGCAGTTGACATAAATCTGCCAATGCATTTGCTGCTTCATCAGAAGAAAAACGGACAGCTTGTACTGCGCGTAGAGGTTGATTGAGTGCTTGAGCCTGTACAATTTGAGATGTAGCTCTGAGTAATGTGGATGTTATGGATCTAAACACGGTAGCCCCTTTTTAACTTGCAAGATTTTGCAATGATAGCAAGGGGGTGCGTTTTTTCAATATCGTATTACTACGGTATTGAATAATGATTTCTTTGTCTATCCTATTAAAAATTTAAACTCATTAGGGTTGTCGCATGTATAGATTATTTAAAACGGTATCGATTGTTAGGGCTGCTATCTATCGGGTCAAAAAATGGGGTCAGGCCTTGATTTTTGAATTTTCAAGTTTACTTGAATATAAGCAACAGGAAGTGCAAAACTCAAGGCCTGACCCCATTTTTCTTGACCCCATTTTTCCTAATTTATTTTGTCTTTGTAAATGAATGTACGATTGCGCTTAAAATAAAACAATTGGCAATTAATAATGTACTCATTCACTGTCGAAATTTATTGGATCAGGCAAAAGAGAGACAAGATAGTGCCTCAGCCATGATATTTTGCCAGTGCATTGATGATTTAATGAATTCTGAAAAGGCTAGTGACGTGTATACATCAATTTTTAATGAGGAGTCTTTGCTGCAACAGTTAAAGAAAGAATTTAAAGTGTATGCGTTGATGAATCAATCCGGTGAAATGAAGCATCAAATTCATGTTTTTCGTGATACCAGTCTACCTTATTTACCCGCAGTTAACCCCACAGTACGCGTTAACGATCAATTTTATAGTTGTGATTTTTTAATGGCATTTAAGGTGCTGTTGGATGCAAAGTTAGAATTGGAAGGTCGTCCTATTCTTGATGAAAGGCATGTTTCAGGAGAAAATAATGGTGAACAAAACGCTGAGGGGATAGTCGTTGCTCCTCTTGACGAGGAGGAAGAAGAGTATTTTATGCCGTCCATGTTCATGTAAGTCAATGAGACTTCGCTAAACTTTCAAACGTGAGCATCTCGACAATGAAGCAATGGGAAATTGGAAAATGACATCCTGATGACGCATCATTTAAATGATTAAACATAGTGTTATCACAAGGCATCGAACCACTGCGATATTAGTATTTATAGAGTCACTTTTTGGTTGTATAACAGGCCAACGACTAGAAGCCAAATGATGCTTAAAATTAGGATAAATCCTAATAATGGATTGGTCACCAGATAACCCATTAATATCACGGCAACGGTTGCAAAGCACATATTCACAAAACTCATCATGGAGCTGGCACTTGCTTTATCAGGGATGGCATTGGATGCTACTAATGAGCCACCCGAAAACAATAAACTACTAAATAGATATAAACTGGCTGTTGTTAAGAAAAACCACAGGGCTGAATGGTTGTCAATCATCCAAAGCAGCAATAAGCTTGTAATTCCTGAGGCGACACCTAAGAAGCCTATAGCAATGACCCAATTGATTGATAAGCGGGTCAGTAATTCTTTCACTAGAAATCCACCACACAGCATGCCGATAATATTTAAGCCATTCCAATAGCCGTATTGTGCCGCAGATAATTGAAGTAAATCATGGGAAATTTGGGGTCCTGCGGCAGAAAAGCAATAGGAGATGGCGGAGCAGCAGCCGACAACCAATGAAAAAATGACTAGTTTTGATGACGAAAGGGCGGCAGAGTAATCGCGTAGAATGGTCATGGGGTGAATAGGTTTAGGCGCGGTTAATGTTTCACTGAATACCTTTGTACCATAAAGCATGACAGCCCCATGAATGAGTAAAAACCAAAAACATCCCCGCCAATTCCAGTATTCGGTAATGATGCCACCAAGCATGACAGCAAGACCCACACCGAGGGCAAAGGATAATACCGAATAAGACATCGCCGTTTTGCGTTGTGATTCGGGCAACCATTCGTTGATTAACATGAATGTGCATGCCAGTCCGCTGGCAGATCCAAGTGCAGTAATCAAGCGGCCTAGGATAAGTAACCAATAAGCTTCGGTACTGAGTGCGGTCAAACAAACGATTATGCCCAATAAATTAATGAATAAGCCAATGCGTAAGGCTTTTAAGCGTCCGTACTGGTTGGCGAGAGGGGCGTAAATCAATTGCCCTACCACGTAACCGATTAAAAACGCGGAAACAATCCATTCTACTGTCCCAAGCGTTAAGTTGTAGTGCGCTTGAATGGCTGGTAGGGCAGGGGTGATAATGGCGGCAGATACTGAGGCGATGGAAATGTAACTTAATAACCAAACGAGATTAAATAGTGATGGGGTTGTTTTGCCGTGAGGATTCATTGTGGATCCTGTAGATAATATTTCATGCCTTCATGAGTGGCTTTAAATCCAAGGCGTTCATAAAATTGTTTGGCCCTTGGGCGCTCTTTGTTAGTCGTGAGTTGAATAATATGAGCGTTGTTCGATGTTGCAAATGCTATCGCTTGGCTCATCATCCATTCGCCAATTTTTTGTCCGCGATGTTTTTTGGCAATACGTACCGCTTCAATCTGCAGACGGGTTGAGCCGGTGAATGTTAGTGATGGCATGAGCGTGAGATGGCAGGTGCCGACAATATCGATTGGATTGGTGACTACCATGAGATATTGATTCGGATCGGTATTGATAAGATGAAAGGCGTCAAGATATCGTTGATCAAGCTGTTCATGGTTTATCTCACGATTTTCTCCTAGTTCATCATCAATAAGTAAAGTGATGATAGCGGGTAAATCACTTAAGGTGGCTTTGCGCTGATTGAGTTTATTCATGTTGTTTGGCTAAAATATTATGTTGTTATTGAGTAACTACTCACCTTTTCCCTATGTCCCGCGGCTTGTCCACGCGACATAGGGGGTGGCTGATAAGAGTGAGCAGTTGTCTTTAGGATTTCAATATATCATAAACATAAAAATTAATATTTTAATTATTAGGCAATAAAGATGTAATCCGTAGTAGTACGGTATTGTATTTTTATTGAACATGTTATATTTTTACAGATCTCATCCTATTAAAGAATGTGTACTACACTACTTAATATAGGATTCTTAATGCATAAAAGATGAATAATGACCATGAATAATCCGGAAATATCATTAAAGAAATTCTTTTTACAGATAATAAAACCCTACAAATGGTATGTCGTTGCGCTCGCATTGACTGCTAGCTATTGGGGGATTAATAATGCGTTATCTCCGTATGTCCTTAAGTTAATTATTGATCAAGTGGCTGCGTTTGAAGGAGATAAAACGCAGATCTTCAGTGTCATTCTGCCTTATGTGTTTTTTTATATTGTGCTTTGGGTGTTAATTGCCGCCAATATGCGTTTTTTAGATTGGGTGCGTATGCGTTTATTCCCCAGTATTCGCTATGACGTGATTAACTCAATGTCACAGTATTTAAATCAGCACTCACATCGTTATTTCCAAAATAATTTTGCTGGTAGTTTGGCCAATAAGATTTCCGATATGATGTCGGGTACAGTGACAATATTTAGTACTCTAGATGATGGGTTTGCGCAAGCGATTGCGATTATGATTGCCATTATCAGTATGTTAGTAGTCAATCCAATATTTGCCTTGTTTTTAGCGATTTGGGTTGTTGCATTCTTGGTGATTACGGCAGTTTACTTTAAACCAATCCGCGATCAATCCAATGCATTTGCTGCAGGTAAAAGTACGGTGATGGGCAAGTTGGTGGATAGCGTATCAAATGTAACGAATTTACGTTTGTTTGCTCGACATGCTTATGAAAATCAATTAATCCAAGAAGCAGTTCAGGATACGGTCGATAAGGACCGTACCATGCAACGAACTATCCTTAAGATGCGTATATTTTGGGATGTCAGCATTATTGTGTTGATTGCTGGCAATTTGTATCTGTTAGTGGATATGTACAGTGAAAATCTAGTCACGATTGGGGATTTTAGTTTTATTATTTCTCTGTCGATCAGTATTTTTTACAATTTGTGGTATTTAGCGGGGCAATTCGTTACGTTTGCAGAAGAATTAGGTAAATGTAAACAAGCTTTAACAATTATTTCTGCAATTCATGAGATCACGGATCAACCTGATGCAAAATTTCTGCATGTTACCAACGGTCAAATTCAGTTTAATGATGTCACATTTCATTACGATGAAGGCGCGCACTTATTTAAAAACAAAAATGTAAGCATTGAACCTGGTCAAAAGGTTGGTTTAGTTGGTTTATCTGGCAGTGGTAAGAGTACTTTTGTTAATTTGATTTTACGGCTTTTTGATGTGGAATCTGGGAAAATTATGATTGATGGCCAGGATATTCGTACTGTCACGCAAGCGTCGCTTCGTGAGCAGATTGCCATGATTCCACAGGATGTGAGTTTATTTCATCGGACTTTGATGGAAAATATTCGTTATGGACGAATTGATGCAAGCGATGCAGAGGTAATTGCTGCTTCTAAAAAAGCGCATTGTCATGAATTCATTAGTCAATTGAGGGAAGGCTATGACTCCTTGGTTGGTGAGCGAGGGATTAAATTATCAGGTGGTCAACGACAACGGATTGCAATTGCGCGTGCCATATTAAAAAATGCACCGATATTGATTTTGGATGAAGCAACTTCAGCGCTTGACTCACTGACGGAAAAGCTTATTCAGGAGAGTTTGCATGCGTTGATGCAAGGACGAACGACGATAGTTATTGCTCATCGCTTATCAACTTTATCTGAAATGGACCGAATTTTGGTTTTTGATAATGGACAAATTGTTGAAGATGGGACGCATGAATCGTTGCTTAAGCACAAAGGTCATTATAGTCGAATGTGGAAGATGCAGGCGGGGGGATTTTTGCCTGATGAGTTATAATATGTGGTTGTTTTTTATTCTGTTAGGATGTTATTTTTTATGAAAAAGTTAGTTTGTATGTTCTTTGTATTGTTGTTTGTGAGTCAAACGAGTTTTGCCTATCCCAAGCAACATCCATTTCCACCCTTTCATATTGCAGGAAATTTATACTATGTTGGGGCGGATGATCTGGCCAGTTATTTGGTGGTGACCCCGAAAGGGAATATTTTAATCAATAGTAATCTAGCTATAGATGTTCCCATGATTAAGGCCAGTGTTGAAAAGCTTGGGTTTAAATGGAGTGATACTAAGATTTTGTTAATTAGTCATGCGCATTTTGATCATGCTGCTGGAAGTCAGTTAATTAAGCAACAAACACCTGCGAAATACATGGTGATGGATTCCGATGTGGCATTGGTTGAATCGGGCGGTAAAACAGATTTTCATTATGCTAATGACCCCAGTATGTTTTTTTCATCGACCAAAGTGGATAAAGTATTACACGATGGTGATCAGGTTAAATTAGGCGGTACGGTACTGACGGCGCATTTAACACCAGGACATACCAAAGGTTGTACGACTTGGACAATGCAAGTCAATGATCACGGAAAGCCCTATCAGGTGGTGATAGTAGGGAGTCTGAATGTTAATCCCGGATATAAATTAGTTGATAATAAAACTTATCCTCATATTGCTAAAGATTATCAGCATGCATTTAAGGTTGTGAAAGCCTTGCATGGTGATATCTTTTTAGGTGCTCATGCGATGTATTTTGATTTGAATAAAAAATATCAATTATTGGGGCAAACGAGGTCGAATCCTTTTGTTGATCCGGCAGGTTATAAAAGGCATATTGCACAAAAAGAGCATGAATTTACAAATGAACTGCAAAGGCAAAAACACCATATTGAGCAATAATTTTTTTCGAATACCGAGATCTTTTGCTAATTACACCCTATTTATGATAAAATTATGAACATGTATTTCCGTTTTAAACCGGGACAATGTTCTATTAGCCGTAACGAGTGATTTATGGATCTAGTTTTGGATAAGTTAGAAAATCATCCAATGATGCTGCATAGTCAAGCCATTAAGGATATTTGTAGTCCATTGAATGCCTTGAATATTACTACTTTTTCTCATGTTCGAGTCACCAATGATCAATCGTTCTCTTGTCTTGTGACGGATCCCGATTTTGCTGAAAACTACATGAAGAAAAAGCACTATAATGCGGATGTTCATGCGGATAAAAAGCATTGTCATTTATTAAATTGTTTAATGTGGGATAATATTGAGGCAAAAGGAGCAACAGCACAGATGCTGCAGGATGCGGCTGATTTTCAATTTAATTCAATTTTTACGGTTATTCAAAAGCAGGACAATCAAGTTGATTATTACCATTTTGGAACACATTTAAAAAACCGTTCGATGAATCAGCTCTACGTGAATCAATTTGATCTATTAGAAAAGTTTATCCAACATTTTAATGTGTTGGTTAAAAGGGCGCCGCAAATTGCAGTTGCGTATGATATTGCGATTGAGTTGGAGAAAAAACCGTTTATTTTTACTGAGCAGGATCGTATATTATTTCAATCTTTAATTGATCAACGAGTAAAATTTTTAAATGGCTTGTCAGTGCATGAGCATAATATGCAGATTGCAGCTTATCCTCAGTCACGTCAATTGCCGTATTTTACCCCCGGTGAGTTAAAAACTATTCCGATGCTTTTGGAAGGGTTCACTGCTAAAGAAATGGCAAAAATTCGAGGAATTTCTTATCGCACGATTGAAGAATATGTTTCTACCTTGAAGAAGAAGTTACAGGCTAGAAATAAGGCCGATTTGATTACTAAATTATGGTTTTTTTATCAATCATTGCGTGATTCCTCCGGTCATTTCAAACGCCCATTATAAATTGAGAATGGAAGAATTCTTCAGCGAGTAAATTCTATATCGATACAGGGGCTAATAGGAGCGCACTGAATCCATTATTAACAATTTTTTGAATCCGTTTAATATTGCCGAAGTAAATTGTATTCGTTTCAAAACAGCCTGCAAGATTCAATAATTTCATAATTGCCGTCAGCTTATCATAAACCTCTATGGTCTCAACAAGCTGTAAAGCCAATGGATTTGATATCGATATTGTTGGTTTAAATTGGGCTAGAAAATCAATTTTTTTATTCTCAAGTATTTTTTTCTTTTGTAGAATCATCTCAAACTTTGTGATTTCAGTTGTAAATTGTCGAGTGAGGTCTTGAATTTGTTGTTCGATTTGTTTGTATGCAATGAGCGCATGAGGGTCTTGCTGATTACATCGATTAATCACAATATTGAATTTATGTAGAATGGCTTCAATAAATAGTCTGTCGCCATTAATTTTTCGTTCAAATAGTTGATTCACTTCGCGGGTGCGGAGCGCTAATTCAATGCTTGCTTTCATATTGATTTCTCTAATTGATTAATTATGCGGATCACACTTTTAATATCCTTGGGTGCCAGATCATCATTTAACGGTAAAGGGATCCTGACTTTGTATAGTTCACCGCCATTGACCAACACAAATGCTTGGCCTTTGGGTAATGAAATAATATCGTTGACGGCTATCATGGGAACAGCGGTAGTCTGCACGCGGTCCTCATTGGTGGTATTGAAATAAACGCCATCCTCACCATGTGGGGTGTCGTTGACCATCGAGACTTGGGTGTGGCCGACAACACCGACTTGTGGGAGTACTTTGACAAGTAGATTTGCCGTTTCTTCGTTTTTTACGCGCAACATGATTAAGGTATTCAGGTTACCTTCGGTGACTTCGGCCTTAGCTTTAGATCCAAGTGCTACTTCCATATCTTGTTTGGTTTGTGCATATGCAGTGACCTGAAAGCCTGCGCCACCGGCTTTATTGAGGATTTTGACGAAAGAATCTTGAATGATTTCGGATAATTCATCGCAGTGTAAATTCAAGCGATAATTGGCATTGCTTTCTTTATAAATTTTCCCTGCGGTGGAGACTAAATCGGATAGGAAAGCTTTACCGACCGCTTGAGCAATATTGGGATTCGTTAGGCTATCTAGCCCGATGTAGATGACTTGTTTTTTCTTGATGGCTGTCATGAGTTCGATTTCACAACCGCTTTTGTGAAATGAAAAGATGCTGGAGGCATTACTTTTGTTAATTTCAGATAGGACGGGGCCAACGCTGGCAGTGATTTTGTCGTAGTAGTTTTTATCCATGATCGCGGCATCGTAGAGATCAATTAGGACTTGATCATGCAGGCTTTCGACATTCCCAGAGGTAATGGTTTTACAGATGTGGTCTTTTAAATATTTCACAACCGCTTTGGTTCGGTCCATGGGTGGGGGTGAATGGCCAAATTTATCAACGCGGCAATCATTGTCAGCAATGATCTGATCAATTTGTTCGTGATAATCGGGATAATGATTTGGCATGGTGGTATCGGCATACGCCATGAGTAGTTGGTCGAGGCGGCTAATGTAAAAGGCAATGGATTTGTAGGTGATTGTTTGTTGCATTTCTTCGAGGCAAATGGCGACGATGTTGATGTATTTCCAGGCGAACGCGGCAAATTGTTTCCCTTCACCTTCGGCAGCGATGGCATCGGTAATACGGGTTGCGACTTCACTGACTTGATCAAAGTTTTTGAGTGGATTGTAGTGGGCAGATAGCTCCGGAAATCCAAGATGAACAATACGAAAATCGTTGAGGCGATCAGCGGCATTACAGGCCGAATACATGTCACGCACAAGCTCTAAATCACCTTTAGGATCAATCACAATCACCGCATCGTCATTGCGGATGTCTTGATTAATGAGAATACTCGCAAGTCTTGTTTTACCAACGCGGGTGGTGCCGACGACGAAGGTATGACCGACACGTACATCTTGTGGGATATAAACTGGCATGTCCTTTTCACCCAGGCCATGTAAGTAAGGGCTGCCGCCAACAGGCGGATCGGGTTTGAATGGATTGAGAAGAAAGCTGCTATTGAATAGCTTGGTTAAAGGATTTTTTTCATGATTTTGACAAAACGTTCTGACAGTTTGGTAACATTTTCCTCGTTGCATGAATGATTCATTTTTGATTTCTTTGATTTGCTGTAGTCGTTGCGTATGATGTGGAAACCAGCGAAATCCTCGGCCAATAAAAAGCCATTTTTTAGAGAGAGGTACTTGCGTTGTGGATAGGGCATAATAAGGCATGGCAATTAATCGGTGATGAAAGCGTTTGACTCGGAGTGCTTGAAAGCCTCGGTAAATACTTAAACTTCCAAGACTTAATCCCGCATATTGACCCATGGTTTTGGTCAGTAAAAATAAATGGGGTTTATTGAGTGCGAGTAGAGTTAATGCCAAACATGTGATGCTGGTGTATATTTCAGTGGGTTCGCGTAACAGATTCTCGACGGGGTAGTCTTTCATCATTTACCCCAGTAGACGAGTAATTCAAAAAACATGATTGCAGCCAGTAAATACAAGCGTGCAGACAGTGCGATTTGGGTACTGGTTGGACTTAGTGGTATCGTTTGACGAGCATTAAATGCTCGGATGATGCGATCCCAAAAGCAATAAAGTGTTAGACCAAACAGGACATGAACACTTATAAATAGTACTTGATGGTGATTTAAGAAGGCCTGTAGTTGGTTAAGTCGATCGGTGTGATTGATAAATACTGGAATAATCAGAAGTCCTAAAATTGTTGGCATAAACCATTGGAAGATGGCTATACTGGTTAATCGAATGAATTTATTTTGCATAGGAGTTGCTCCGATGAGTATGAAAGTGAAAAGAAGTCATCATGCAGGTTCGCTGTTGTTTAAAGGTTTTAAGGTGACATGGAAAATGGGTCTTTTGATATTGAATGCTATTCTTGATATTGCTTCGGACAAGCCCTCTAAGCCACGCCCAATCTTTAGCGCTCAAATTTTGCATGAAGAGGATTTGATCAGTGATGAGGAGTATTTGAAGTCGGTTTATTCTGAAATGTAGGATAGGGTTTCTCATTATATTCTTCCAGCGCCGGCTATTTTTGCTCCATGTTTAATAGTCTCCACGCCTGAATTTTTAACCTTTTCACTCTGTTCATTGGTGGCAGAAATGAGGCCTGATAATGCACTACCTGCCTCACCTCCAAAATGACTCGATAGCCTTAATAGCAACATCGGCGCAATAAAATAAAACATCACCGCCATATTACGCATTGCGGCAATGGCATCATTTTTACCTAATGGATCTAAAACACTTCGCTCGACAAAGCCCACTAAATGCCAGAGATATTGCAAAAAAATCGCCATAATAAATAATCCGCAAAGACTCCCCAGCGTCTTAGGATTGTAACCACTGAAAGCCAGTACCACAGGTGTGATGATAATGATGAAAAAATAAATAAAGGCTTGCATGACGGGGAGTGTTTGCATGATGGCTTCGCGCTTCAAAGGCGTTGAAGTCCATGATTTTGTAAGCTGGCCGATATTAACTAAGCTATGAGAGATAGCGCCACTAAATGCGCCATTGGTATTATTCATCAAATTTTTAACACTGTTGGCTTGCACGTCTTGACTGTCGTTCAACAACATTTTGGTAATATAATCCTCTGAACTGATTTCTGAGCCCCAAGCTTTGGGATGCGTATTTTTAAAATCGCGGACACGATCAAGAACAGCCGTATAATTTAAGTGACGATCAAATAAGCTTGCGTGATTAGCAACATTCACTAAATCCTTACGTAATTTTCCCCACCATTGTTTGCAAGAGGGATAGCCATTTTCTGGTAAATGCTTCGCGTCGATATCTCCACGATCGGCTGCTTTTTGTAAATTGGTGTTGGGGGCTTCATGGAAGGTAAAACCTCGTACGGGTTGGCGTGCATAAATTTTGCTGTAATACAGTGATTGAAAAACTTGAGAGCCCATCCATTTTAAATCTTCTTCACCACCATAACGCTTCAATATTCCTTCAACTTGAGGCGCATCATGTGCTTCGGTTTGATAAGTATTACGGGCTTCTAAAAAACATTGCCGATGAAACTTTAAAGCTTGTTCACGGACATCAGCGGGTAGGTAAGTTGAAATCAAATCGCCTTCGATGGCTTGAAGACTATCCGTACAACCTGGGATACCTAATAAAATCCAAGTTTCGATGAGTGACAAAATCTTGGTGGACATTTCTGAATTCATGTCAGTGACATTTTGGGTGCTAGGTACCAACCATAACCCGAGTTTTCGTGCAACTTTAACAAGTAGCAATGCACAGGTAACGACCGATGGGATTTGAAATTGAATGTGTGATTCATCAATAAATAAAAAGGTCGGGCGATTATCATGTTGACTGGCTTCGGCCATGGCTAAAATACGCGGTAAAAGTGATACCATCACCAAGGCCAATTTTCCCTTATCGTCTTTAATGGCAGAGATATCGATGTGAAAAATATCGAAATCGCCAAGGGGTTCGGTTGGCACATTGAAGAAGCGTGATTTGTTACTGTTGATGACGTAGCTTTTAAGCCGGTCGTGCATATCTAAAATGCGGTCTTTTTTTCGGGGTATATCTTCAATTTCTAAGCGACGCGCGAAGGCTTGGACCACATGTTCTGTGAGCATCTGCGGGATGTCTGCTTTGAACGAAGTGAGAATGGCATCACTTAAAATTTCAATGAGTAAGGTTTCATCGGCGAGCGTAAAATTCTCTTCTTCGCGGGCATTGGCTTCGGTAATCATGGTGCGAAGCGCGAGGGATAATTCAGCCAAATAACTACGTGAATCTTCGTCGCAAGCAATGTCAGTGGCGTCAGCTTGTTGGTTGAGATGCGATTTTAAATCCATCATTTTTTGTGCGAGAGCCATTGCCTTTTCTTCGCTTAAGTTTTCACTGATTTCGGGGATAGCGAGGTAGGCTTCGCAAAATGGATTAAGTGGCACCGCTTTGCTTTTTTGATTGCTTAGTAGGAGTTGCTTGGTTTGCTTACCGTAGGCTTTGGCGTGGATGAGTACTCGATCAAAAGAGTTGCCCATTTCAAATAAAACGATGCGAGCATTTTTGACGGCCATGAGCGAATTAATCATCCAGCCCATGGCGACTGATTTACCGCCACCAGAATTGGCGAATAACGCAAAGTGCGAATTTTGGCTGATGAAATCAGTGTGTAAAACGTCAAACAAAACTGGTTCGCCTAAACGATTAAAGAATGTAAAACAAGGCAAGTGGCGCGCCCCTTGATTGCGTCCATAAACGGGGAGAAGTGCTGCGAGTTCTGATGCGTAGAGGAGTCTATCGAAGCGGAGATATTTTCTGGCAAAAGTTGGATTAAAATTAAATGGTAAACTGTTTAAGTAGCTATTTATTAGGTGAAAATCATATTGCGAGGCAATCAATGGCATTTTGGCATTGATGAATAAATCCGATAATTCTTTTTCAACTTGTTGAATTTCTTCGTCAGTTTTGGCGCGGTAATAAACCGCTTGATTGACCCAAAATAATCGATTTCCCATGGCCAATTCATTACGGGCAGTTTTGATATCATCGCGAACTTGCTGGGGTTTTAAACTGGTGCCAACGATACCTTTTTCAAGTCGCATGAGGTGGGCGTCGAGCGCTTCATCGTTGCTGAATACGACTTGAATCGTGTAGGTCGCGCCTTCGGGGAGGCGATCGAGTAGGGCGTAGCGATGTTTGGGATTGGCTTGTGGACGTTCGCGCGACAGTAATCCAATCTCTGGAGTTTCTTTTAATCCATCGACATATAAAACGCGGTGTTTGTAGCCGTCAAAGACAAAGCCGTGTTCGTCACTTTCTGCTGGGGTAAAAAATATTGATTGGTTTAAGTTAAAGCTGGCAGGCTTTTTTTCTTGAGATGGATAAGGAAAGCGCTCGAGTAATGCGTCAGGATTAGCATTAAACCAACGTACCCACCATTGATAGTAATCTTTGCCGGTTAGTCGTTTTAATTGCAGGCCGGGGGATTTAAGTTTGCTTTCAATCTGTGTCATGACCTCTTTATGTTCAGTGAACGCTTGAGTGCGAGTTTCAACCGGTTGGATGCGATAAAATAAGACCCGGACGCGTCGACGTCTTCCACGGAATGGCGCATCGGTTATTGGATCTAAGAATAAGCCTTCGGGTCTTGCCATTTTGGTGAATAGATCATCGAGGCGAGTTAAGTAATCTTGGGTGAATTGAGTAGCTGCAATCTTAGGTTCAATGTTGTGTTGAATGTGGCTAAGCACCGGTTTTAATGAATACTCATCGTTGACATACATTTGCATGATCCACGGATTTTCTTTATGCAGCGGTACGACAGTTGCGAAGGTGTCGCGAATTTTATTAAATACCGCTTCTAAGTGATCGGGTGAAGCAGCCTCAGCGGGGATCGAGGCGAGTTCAAAGCCTGAACCAATACTCGCGCCATCTCCTAACAGAAAAACATTGTGTTCATCACAAAAATCAACGATAAATAAATGATCGGGTAATGACGGATTGTGATTGGCATAGCCTGCTTTGATGTCATTCTCACGAACAGCGTTCGGATTTTTTATGCCGATTAGCCAGTCATTGAGGTTGTTTAATAGTGTTTTCATTTTTGTTCTCATCTTAACTCGTCATCCCGAGCTTGCGAGGGATCTCCTGGAATCAGCACCGTGCTATAACAGGGAGATCCCTCGTCGCGCTCTCCTCGGGATGACGGGGTAGTTAATAAGTCTCAGACGCCAGTGCAAATTGATTTTGCTTGTAGAGAAAAAATGCTGTCGTATATCCGGGCTTAATCAACTGCTCATCACCAATGAGCGCGACATGCGGGAACACATAAATTGGGATCTGTGGGTTATCCAATGGCTTAAATAAGTTCTGTACTTCATTGGCGGCATTGCGCGTATAACCTTCATAATTAACCGGCTTAGTTAATGCGCGTTTTACTGACCAAGGTTGCATCGGTTCACCCATGCTTTGCTGGTAAATTTGACTCACCGTTAGTCCGCCTTCTGGAATGGTTGCAGAGGTTACTTTGGATGAGGCGCAAGCCGTCAAGGTAAGCAAGCTACTTAAGGCTAAAATCATGAGTGGTTTGTTGTGAACGGCCATAATTTAATAATCTCCCGTTAGGTTCTTTATCGAGGTTGATGGTTTGGGTAATATGCAAAGACATTTGTGTGGGGTGGTAACCGATACTTGCGGGCACAAACACCATATCGAAACTGCCTTGAATACGCTTTTCAAGCCAATCGGCAGCTTTGACCGATCCCTCGGAAAGCGCTCCACCTAATAGATATTTGCCGAATGAACCGGTGGGTGCTTGAGTTAGTCCGCCATCACCCGCAATGGTGGTCATTTGCCATTGTGATAATCCAGAGCCAATACCTTGAATACCACCAGCGGCAATCATCGCGGCTAATACGCGCGGGGCATTGGTAAAATACTGACCCTTGATGCAAGGGTTACCAAAAGGGGTGGTGAGATACCCAATGTTGTCATTATTGACCATTTCGGCTGAACCATTCATTTGCTCTTTGCCGACGGTGACAAAATGCCCATCAGCGAATACGAATAAGGCCGAGGTCACATAAGCCCGGACGCAACTGATATTATCGAGAAATGATCCCACGCCGATGGCATAACCGTTGATTTTCATGCCGGAGATTTCAGGTGGTAGTGGTATGCCATTCGCCGCCATTAAATCACCGCGATTGATGATTGCTGAGAATGGAAAGAGCGGTTGCATCAGTTTGCCTTCAACAGGCACTTCACCGATCAATGCAGAAAGTAAGGTGGTATGCCCTAAGTCTGATCCTGCAGGAATCGTGTAGTAGGGAATGGCTTTTGCTTCAGATGCGTTGGTTTGTTGGATGGTTTTAATCCGTGTTTTACGCTTATTGTTTAAACTGTCCCAATAAGTATTTTCTACTGGATTATTGATTTTCTTCATGAGTAGTAAATCGATGTCTTGAATGTCACTTTTGGTTGGTGTGACATTTGATGATTCACTATTGATTGGGTAATTGGATGTTTCTTGTTGTGGTTGATGAGATTTTTTGAGTTGATTAATCTGTTCTTTAAGCGCATCAATTTCCTTTTTGAATATGGAAGGATTGGTTGTAGGCTTAATCTGCGATTGCTTTTGTTTTTCAATCGTCGCTAATTTCTTCTCTGTTTCTTGCAGACGTGCCGCGACATCCCGAATGTTATCGTTAAATTGACTGGCAATTGCTTCATTAAGATTATTAGGATCGGCATCAACAGGTTTTGCATCGTTAGTATGATGTCCACCATTCATGAGAATCAATGTAGCTACGCTAACGACTACCCCTGTTAATACTTTGAGTCCAGTATTTTTTTTCATCGTACGAACTCCCGAGGACCTATTATTGCCTCGTTAAAGGATCTATCGGATATTAAGAAGAGGGTTGTGGTATCAGACTTGGTTCCACGGCCTGTTAAGATATTCGTTGGATAAAATGTAGCAGTCTGCCAATTGCCAATCATATGGCGCGGATCAATCACGACTTCTTTATTGAGTTGATTTCTTAATTCAACAGCCGTGACATAAAATTCACCGCCATGCCATGAAATGAGTGGTCGAGCCTCAATGCTTGCACCATAAAACAGAGTGACTTGATGGTGAGTTTGCATGGGTACTCTACCAACACCCTCTGGAATCACGAGTAAACGCTCTGGCGCATATATTGATTGAATGGCAAAACGAGTGAAGGTGATAGCGTTGATGTCGAGATGGGGGTTGTTGTCATCGGAGGTTGGTTTTGCATCAGTTTCTTTTTCAATTAAAATGTCGATGGGCTTATTGGCGTGAATGGTTTTATCAGCAGACAGTGAGAGGATAATGACTTCGCCTTGGGGCATGAGTTGCACTAAGAGACGCTGGTTATTAAATTCCTCTTTAGCTTTGATGTATAGCGCATCTTGAATTTTTAATATGGCTATTTTATCCCCGGCTTCGTTATCAATAATGCTAATGGCTTGTGAAAAGTGAATAAGGCGTTCCTCATCTAAAGATAGGTTAATGTGAATGGGTGTTTTATCCCAAAGGGCATGTTCAAAGTCGAGAGCAACCGCGTGCATGCTGCTTAAGGTTGCAAATGCGGTGATTAACCATTTAATTCGTTTCATTATTTTGATTCTCCAAAGCTGTTGCGAGTAAATCATTGATGAGTTGCTCGGGTTGGGTGTAACCGTCGAGTGCTAATTGAAATGGATTTTGTAAATGAGATAAGTTAATTTTTACAACACGGATGTGGTAATCAACGACCTTATCGGCAATCACCATCGGGCTCTCATCGGTTAGGCGTTGTGTGATGCGCAATATGACATGCACCTCCCAAGCGTTTGCACCGATTGCTTTGACATCACCGGGTTCCATAAATCGATATAGGCTTGCAACTTGAGTACGATTAAAAAGTTGTGCATCTTGATAACTGACAAGGGTTTTTTCCATCAACGCCCGGTGACGTGGCGTAAAATAATAATGAAACCCCGCGAGATTACTCACGAATTCTTTTTTGCCTGATTTTGACCATGTATTGATGGTGGGCAATAAATTTGCCACAAAACCTTGTATGTATTGATCAGAGATGTCGTGGGCTTTGATTAATCCACCATTGGCAGCCATGTTGGGCGTTAGCCAGAATTCATAACGCTTGGGGGCAATTGCCAAGGTCATGATTAATGCAAAGATAATGAGCGTTGCAGTTGCAACAAAAGCTAATAAGAGTCGATTGATATGATTTAAGTTGTCGATTTTCTTCCAGTAGTTAAACATGAGCTTCACCTACGATTTTAGATTTTTGCCATTGACCGGAGTGTTTGATATAAGGTGATTTTTTAAGACCGATGCGTGCGCAGAACAATATTGCTTGCTTCATTAAATAACCGTGGGGTTTACCTGTTTTGATTTGGGAAAACCGTTTAGGACAAACCGTAATTGATAAGACAAACCCAACAATCAATCCTACACAGCCAGCGGCCAGTGGAAAATTAATCAGTAGTCCTACCATGACAAAGACGAAGCTTGTTACAGGCGTTGCAATGATGGCAATCCAAAATAATTCACGCAGGCTTAATCCTTTATAAGCCTCGTAATCGTGAGATAAATGGCGCGAAGAAGGGCTGCTCATGGGTAAATTAATCCTCTAAATTTTAAATTTAGTAATCATGGTGTAACCGACATAACCTGCAACAATGCTGATGGCTAAGTAGGTAATGCCCATGACGGCGAAAGTGCCGAAAGCAACCATGGAGCCTTCGTTTTTCTTGGACTCTTCAATCCCATGTTGGACTGTCGTGATGAACTTGATAAAACACATGACGGCTGCAATAAAAACCAATAATCCAAGGCCAGATTTAACGTAATTTCCGGCAACCGACATCATGGTTTTGTTACCATCGCCAATGTTGTCGGCGTCGGATATTTTTGGAAACCACATATCAGCAAACAGTGCGGGCGCATAATTGAAACTGATGAGAGCCAATCCTGCGCGCTGTCCAAATTGTTTGAGCTGACCGACTTGTTTGGTCATACTTTTCATAACTAATTCCCCTTAACGATTAAAATTAAAATAAATAAACACAGTCCAATGATGATGCGAATGAGGCGTGAGCCCAGGCGGTTTAAAAAACCTTCTTGTTCACGTTCCTCCGCACCCATGAAATGATTAATGCTCCACATGATTGCAATAATGACCATGGCAATGGCCACAAAGCGAATCAATCCTGAGTAGCTGGCAGCTGAGATAGTGCCCGTTGCTTGACTAAAACTTGTTGCAAATATTTTGGCGATATCAACCTTGCTCATGGCTGTTTACTTTCCTATAAAGTCCAAAGCCAATGGCTTGATGGTTTTGGGTTCAATCGCAGGCTTATTGATATACTCAATGAGTGCATTGCGGATGCTCAATAAATCAGTGCGAAGACCCGCATGGATATTTCCATCGGAGCCTTCGAAAGATTCGATGTGGAGTTGGATTCTGGTATTTGGTTTGATTTCAGTTTGCGCTTCATCGAGTAACGGCATGATGGCGCTAATCTGATTAATAATGCGCACCAAGGTTTGGTTGAGTGCGGCATCATTGGCAAAGCTTGATAAGCTCATGACGCCTAAAACACATCCTATTAAAAACTGTTTCATGAATTCTCCTATAAATATTTTTTGAATCGGCTGGCAGTGATAGACATCATCAAACTTAATAAAATACTGACTGGAACAAACATCAATGCGGGAGTTATGCTGATGGGTATGGCAAGCCAGATAATTAACAGCACCAATAAACCGCGTTTAAAATAATGATTGAAGCGATGAAACATATAAGATGATTCACGCCCTAAAGATGCAGTGCGAATGAAACGTTGGTTAAGACCATCAACAAGACCTGCTATCATGGTTAATGCAAATAAAGGGATTGCTGCCAGCAAAATGGTGAGTTTGATTAACATCACATGCGTGGTGATACTCATTAAAAGCCAGACATGTTGGACCATTGCAATTGCATGCCAGACTTCTTGATTATTGAAGAGGTCATTTGTAGGCAGTGCCGAGTTTAATTTCTTATGCAGGTTGTTGCTGACATTTTCGAGCTTCACCGTCATCCCGAGGAGTTTGCGATGAAGGATCTCATGGCATTCAGGAGATCTCTCGTCGCAAACTCCTTGAGAGGACGGGGTTTGAAACTCTGTCATTGTCGTCATTTGTTGATTCGACAACTGATGGATTCGATTCCAAGCGAAATCAAAACCAGAAAATACCCACAAAGACATGGCCCAACTGAATAGGATTAACCAGCCAAGCATCAGCACTACAAGCAGATTCATGATGAATGTTCTAGAATATTTTCGGGTTTGGGTGTTTATTGCCATACCTCACCTTGGTGGGAAATCAGTGGATAATGGCTAGCATTTAAAACGGTCAATAAATCATCGACATTTGCAGGTAAAAGAGGGACGCCAGCCTTTTTCTGCAAAGCTTCATAGGCTTCATTGCTTTCTATATTGGTAACAAATCCGATGGCTTGAATTTTTTTAAGCAGCTTAAGGTGTTCAGCTAACCATTGGTGGGAAACTGGATCATCCCCGATGATAAAAAGTGAATAAGAAAACCCTACGGAATTGATTTTGTGACGAGTGACTGTGCCTGTTGTAGCGTTACTTTTAGCCGGTAAACGTAAATCAATCATTTCTTGTAGTTTCAATGATTCTTGGGTGATGGCCGTTTCAGTTTCATTGATGTAATATGCCGTGTTGTTTATCTTATAAGCATAGCAAGCAACAACCATAGATGAGGCGATAATTATACTTAATTTACGCATATTAAAATTTCCCTAAATCAACAACATTCGATTCGCCATTTTTTGAAAGCAGTAATAATGGTGTTGTCTTTTTTGTTGTCTTTAATGCCTGATAATTCTGTTCACCATGATTAAGGGTTAGGAGCCCGTGATTAACGAGATGGTCAGGAATTTGATTTTTATTTGCCCATAACTGAATTTCAGAATCATCACAATCTATGAGCATGATATGCAATTGAGTATTCGGGGTGTTTTCGATGGCATCAAATAAGGTCAACAAAATTGTTCGTACTGATTCATCTTGCTTGATAAATAAATACAATGTTTCGCCAGGATTTAAGTGAACAGGTTGATGGGCATAGGGTGAGAAGGGTGATGGGTCGAAATCACCCACCACAGGAACATTGGCAAATAATTGGTTGTAGGCTTTATGAAAAGCATTATTCCATGCAATATTTTTCGCGACTTTTTGCGCTTCTTGAGCTGCGGCAATTTCAGCAAAATGATTACGTTCTTCCTCAGTACGAGCATTGACCCCTAAAATATCCAATGGTGTTTGACGTAATCCGCGGTAATAAATGGCACTGCGATTTTGCATCAAAAACACATAACGGCGTTCTTCCTCAAGCGTTAGATTCCAGACTTTGGCCTCATGTAATTGGGCTTCAGTGAGGACATAGGTATTGGTATCTTGATCGCTTGTGACGTCATCGTTATTGATATCAAGGCCTGCACGAGCTAGTGTTGCATCCTGGGTTGTTGATGTACTTAACGCTTGTGAGTGAATACCCGGGATATTTAATGCCGCATGAGTAATAGGTGATGCTAATAACGCAATCAATATTATATTCAGTTTAGGCATGTTGTTCATCCTGAATGATCGTTAAGTTTACTAACACTCGTTCTTTATGGGTGTTTTCAAATTCGAGTTGTTGTTTACCAAAATCAATGGCAATAACAGTCCAGCCTGCTAAAGAGTCAATTTTTTCGGCAGGTTTTTTGATTTCGTTCTGCAGCATCATCACGCGCGATTGAATGTCATCTAAGCGTGTATCAATAGCAGATACGTCGGTAGAAGGATGCGAAGTTTGCCGTGTCAACAAATAGCATACCCCGGCCATAATACAGATACTTAGTGCAATTATCCCAAGCCATTTTCGTGATATTTTTGACATAAATTTAAAGTTGATGTGAATCATGCTTTCTTCCTCAAACTTTGATTGATGCGTGGGGCAAAGGCTGGCTTTAATTTAAAATTGACTTCGCGCAATAATGGATTTTGCGTGAGCTTAAATACCTCCTGTCCTACCAATACTTCCAGTCCATCTTTGATAGTGAGTGGCCCTAGATTGCGATCAACTTGAGGTAATCGTTGCTGCATGACGGCCTGTAGGCTTACAGGTTGTTTCTCCATTTTGACTAAGCTGTAACCGGAATATTGCAACCAATAATTCATTGCTTGTCCTACGGTCTGCACACTTTGCGGAAAATGCACTTGTTGTACGGCTTGTAATGGATTGATCTGAGCCCGCAAAGGTTTATTATCAACCGTGGCATAGCGATTAATTTGGGTGACATGAGCAGCCTGAGTTGCATAAGTTGAAGCACTCAGTAGCGCAATTGTTGAAATTTTGAAAATAAGCTTCATTGCGATTCCTTATCTTGGAGCGTTATTATTTTTTTAGGATGACCATTCGGAAAGCGTTTCTTACTGATAAAAATTTCTTCGCGATCGACATCCATCTCCTTAGGCGCACTGATTCCAAAAGCGACCTGGCCATTACGATAGTAAAGAAACTTGATGGTAATTTGTCCTTTACTCATTTTGATTTGCTCACCAATTTTTCTTGTTAATACCAACATATTGTTCTCCTCGTTATTGCATATTTAAAATTGACTTGATTTTTTTCATGTAGATGGCTGCAATTTCAGGATCTCCTTTTTGAACTTTAGGGGGGGTGTAAATGCCTTTATTTCTACTTGTAAATTGTTTACAACCTTCGATAAATTGTGGCAGGCTCGGGGGATATTCCCATTGGTTACGGCAGTTAAGTAATGCCTTATCAATGGTGCTGTCCTCATATTCTTTTAATCCATCTAGCCATTCATTTTTTGTGAAGGTTAAAAATTCATCACTTTTATATAAGCTTTTCCAAACATGCCCATAAATTGCAGCTAACCTCAAAAACAGGTTATGAATGCGTTTTTTATGTTTTGCGATATCCGCAGAATTTGATGATGTTGTTTCCTTCGCTGTCGTTACTAGGATTGTTGTTTGACATGTCATACTCTGCCCCGTCCTTGCAGCTATCCCAGAATGGGTCGCTAGATCGTGTTGCTGAATGATGTTCTTGAAGGGTTGCATTGATGTTCTCCTTAGTTGAGTTCATGTTGATTTCATCTTCCCAGCAATGTTGTCCCAACCAATTAGCAGGGAATTTCCAATCTGGGACCCATTGCCCATGAGCAAGTTGGTGGGTGTGTGCCTCGATTTGTTTTTCTAGAGCGCTAATCATGCAACTCACCAGTGTTTCTGTGGGTTGTAGAGACTGAAATTCTTTCCAGGCCTTTTGTTTGGATTTTTTGAGCGGATATTTTTCCCAAAATTGTTCGAATTTTTTATATAAAAAAATAAAATAATTATTATTAGGAGGTATGGCGGGTTGTACTTTTGAGCTCGTGGTGGGTTTTGTTAAGGTGTCATCGATAAGCCTTTGTGGTACTGGGCTGTAAGATTGTGTTGTCCTGGCTAAATGCTCGTTCTCTTTAGTGGCGGGTTTATTTTGCTCAGAAATATCCGTAGAGGCTAATAAACATTGAAAAACAAGCTTCCAATCTGAAGATTGCACACGTAGAAGTCCTTGGGTTTCTAATCCTTTAATGGCTCTGCGTATTTGATCTTTGCTAGGGCTGCCGCTTTTAATGCCTGAATGTGGCTCTACATACAACTCTTCGGCGAGGGATTGGTAACTGATCCCTCGTTTAATACCAGCTATTCCTGTTCTATAATCCATAAATGGTTTTATCCCACATAGGTAAAGCAGCTGTTGTAAATGCGGCAAGCCCTTTAATGCAGACATCTCTTTATAATTAATCATGAGACTGATCACGTTTTTTTATTTCCTTATGACATAAGCATGATGGATTTGTTTTTGTTTCGTGTTATGATGAAACGTATTGAGATTGCCATAAAAATTTACAGGCAAATTACTCACTAAATCGAATTCATAATAAAACAAAATGTTTTATAGAGATTTAATTGTAAAACATTATGTTTTTAAGTCAACAGAATTCATTCTTTTATTTTAAAAAATTGGATGATCATGGATATCAAACCCGAAATTTCGAATCGAATTACTCAATCCCGCAAAGCAATGGGAATTACTATCAAAGAACTAGCTGCCCGAATCGGTAGTTTATCTGCGGCACGAATTAGTAACTGGGAGCAAGGTACGAGAAGTCCTGGCCCTGTTGAGGCAAAACTTTTAGCTAAAGAACTGAATGTTTCGGCGTCCTATTTGTTATGTCTAACTGATAACGTACAAGGTGAGCTATCACAATCATCTGGGAGTGGATCGCGTTTTATTCCAGTTCTTAAAATGAGTGATGCGCCTAAGGCAAAAGAGTTACTTGATGCAGGCTCTGGTCTTGAAAAAACGATTGTGGTGGATGGATTTAATCAATCACATCATAGTCCTTACTTATTTGCGGTGCAGCTCGAAGACAACAGTATGCAGCCTGCATTTGATACGGGTGATGTGGTAGTGATTGATACAGAATTAAAGCCCAATCCTGGCGATTATGTTTTGGCGTATTTGGTTACAAAAAATCATATAGTGTTGCGGAAGTATGGTGAGGCCGATGGATGTATATTTCAGTTGTTAGCCAGTAATGAATTATGGGCGACAGTGAGTGTTAAAAATGCTGTGGATGCAGAGGTGGTTGGTGTGCTTGTTGAACATCGACGGTATTTGTAAAAGTATAAGAGTGAAACTATTGAATTCAAAGTTGAGTTCGAAGATGAGAATAACGATACCGTATTACTACTAAATTGTTGCATAGTTCTTTTACTGTATAATCCAGCTCTATTTAAGATTTATGATTGAGTTGGAGTTTCTGATGAAACAAGAAATTAATTTTAGTATGACAGTTCCTGAGGGTGGTTATGAATTAAAAATTCAAGGAATTTATCGAGCTAACTTTAAATTGATAGTGGTTATTGAAACAAATTACTCCGATGAAGAAGCCGCCGCAGCTTCTATCGAGACAGCCGTATCAGAGCCAATTTCAATTGAATTAATGGATGTTTCTCATCCATTACCGGTTACTTATTATGTGATCGATAGTAACGCGCCACCTGGGGCATGGTGGTTAAAAAGTGAAAAATTCACTCATGTTCAATCGACAGATGAGATTAAAATCCCAGAACAAGCCATTTGTATTATGGATGACGCGAAGAAGCCTATTCAACCCTCAAGTGTAACAAGTCAAGCCAGTTCATTTTTTTCAGCTGCGAATCGTGTCGAACTGAAGAAATTTGGTTATCGGGGTTTCCCACTATTCCTTAATAGACATATGAATCTTTTTTGTGTAAAGAAATTGACAAAAGAGCAAGACAGTCAGATCAGGGGAATGGAAGGGGTTCAACGTTTACCCGATCTGAGTCGCCATCATAGTATTTTTAAGATGATGGGTCGTCCATTTTCAATGGTTGAAATTGCCAGCGTTTGTCATATTGATCCTTGGCAAATAACGAACCCTTTATACACTACAAGTTCGAGTGGTTTATATGTTCCTACCGGAGGACTTTATGTCATTTTTAAGGAAGAACCAACTAGAGCGATACTGGATGCTATTGTAGCTCAGCATCAGCTAGAGCTTTCAGACGAAAGAGATGAGCGAACGTTTATTTTTAAGGTTGTTAACCCATTACAGGATACGGTGCAAATTGCTTTTGAGTTACAAAAAGATGTAACTATTTCTGTGGTTGAACCTGATCTTGCAACAGGGGCTCCTCAGACTTGTTATACCGCAAATGCTTCGATGTCGTAAAAGGTAAGGTCAGGAGAATCCCAGTATGTTTTTTGATGATAAAAACGTTAAAACAAATCCAGGTGGAGAAAGAATCACGATAGAACCGCTGATTGATAATGTCACTAATATAGCTAAGGTTCTAAGTGACATCCGTGCTGAAAAAATGTGGTACAAATTGATGATATGATGGATGGTTATTATAGCATTCTTACTGTATTTACCAGTGAGGATGATGTTAAAAAATTTATAGATTATTTGAACAAAAAATATTCTTTAGCACAAGCATATCATGACGAAGTTTGTGAAGGTGTACTTTATGAAGGGAGTAATTAAGCGATGTTGATGAATCGAATGTTTAGAGTGGTTTCAAATTTGCGGGGTGCTTCTCAGACTGTAAGTGCCCCAATATCATGTTTAATGTCAACGCCTCTTCGGCAGCCAGCCCGATTTTTTATGCAATCACCTCCACCTTCATCATCGCCAGATGAGATTGAATTAGCGTTACGCACGGCTATTAAGGGCCGACGTTTGGTAGAGTTAATGCAGTTGATCAAGAAATTTTCTATGGGTTACGTGGGTACAGATAGTTATGCAGGCGAATTGAAATTAAATAAGACAGAGTTACATGCTATTGATTTAGTTATGGAAAGAATCAGATCTAAATATGGGTTACGTTGTCTTTCAGTTGATGATGATTGGGAAACTGTTTATGTTGTCACTAATCCTGAAGGAGCAGTACAAGACGAGGTGGAAAAAGGAAAGCGTCTTCAGGATGCGCTTATTTATACAGTGAAGCATATGGTTCCGAAAGCATCATGTCAGAGTATTGAGGATGTAGAGCGCATGATTTCGATTCATGCACCAGACGCCTCTGAAATTAATAAAATGCCTAAGTGGGATTCAAATTCAAGGCCTATGTTGGATTCAAAGTATATGCTTGATGAAGTTTATTTTAGAAAAAGGGTGCTACGTGAAAAAATTACGATTGAACCAGACGGTTCAATCAAACCCAAATAATCTATTTTTGTTGTTTGTACTGGAGCTGCGTATGCATAAGTTTTTTGGTAAAAAATTGGATAAAGATGAGAGTAAAACCAACGTTGAGCCAGTACCTAAATTTAAATTAGGTCAGGGGTATGTGCCGAAGCCATTAGATCGCGATAAATTACCACCACTAAGAACGCTAACTGAAATCTCAGGAATTGATCCAGATGAGTTTGATGAAAAATTTTATGTATTGCGACAACAACAGAAGGCTTTAAGATTGTTTGACGATGAAGGCTATCTCTATGATCCTAAAAGCAAACAATGGGTTGCTCCTAATTGGCGAGTTCCTGGGTTACACGATAATTTAAATTACTTTGTAGACTGGCCTGAGATGTTAAAGGGTCTTCCTGCGGGTGCTGAGCGGTTGGATGATCCTGATGATGACTGTGAGGCAAGTTTTGCTGGTGAGGTACCTGTTGTTGATGTGGAAACGCCAGCTGTAGACGAATCGGCGAAAACCAAGGTTAATTCCAGTGTGTTTTATCAATCAGAGTTTCGCGATGCCAATTCTCAAAAGGAATGGAAGTTTGGAGATGCGATTGAACCTTCGGAGAGAGTGATCGCTGAATATGCAAATAAAAAACCACAGCAAGCGCTAATTGCGAAACTTCCATTGTTAGAGTTTTGAGGAGAGGTCTGAAAACTTTTCGCAATCTTATTATAGAGTCTAATTCACTTCCTTCAGAGTTAGATTTTATCAAAATCTAGTTTTGTCGAGGTAGGTATGTTATGTGACACAATACGTTTTTTTTCTAAGGCTATAAAGTCTAATGCCTTTACATTGACTCGAGATGCTTTAGGTAGCCCACTAAAAATTTCAGAAAAATTAGATATGGTTTGTCCGTTCCGTGCAGATGCAAACAAAACGATTGTGCGATGGGCTGGACTCAAATCTAATGCTGTTTTGCGATGGGATCCTAGAAAACAACTGCATTATTCAGGAAAAAGTCTTGCTGAATTGGTGGAAGAGGCCGCTCAACCTAAAAAGCTATGATGGTTCTAGGTAGTACAATTTTTCAGTTAATAGATATTTCACGGAGAAAAGGGTGGAAGACATAAAATCAACTTGTGATAAGGCGCTTCATATTCAGAAAGTGGTATCGGATGAAGACCTACAAAAATGTCTGAATATTCGTTTAAAGGTCTTTGTTGAAGGTCAGCGCGTTCCTATCGAAGAGGAAGTAGATGGGAAGGATGCTGAGAGTGAGCATTATCTTTTATTTGTCAATGAGGAGCCTGTAGGTGTTGCACGTGTCCGACATGTGGAGGATTTTTCAAAGATCGAGCGGGTGGCTATATTAGACAAATATCAAGGCAGAGGATTGGGCCATGAAATCATGAAATTCATTTTATCAGATCTTCGTAGCCATTCGACCGCTAAAAAGGTGAAGTTGAGTTCACAAACTTATGCGATTCCTTTTTATGAGAAATTAGGCTTTATGGTATGCAGTGATGAATATATAGATGCAGATATTTCGCATAAAGATATGCAATTATTTTTTTAAACTCAGATAAAAAATAACTGCTCACCATACTCGGCGATTAGTTTTTTGTTTGTCTCACAACCTAATTGTTTACGCGTTTTATCGAAATAATATTCAACGGTTCGGAATGAAATTTGTAATTCCTGGGCAATTTCTTTTGCAGTTTTTCCTTGAGCCATCATTAATAGACATCGTCCTTGTTGTTTCGGGAGATGAACAGGTACTTGTAGATCTTTATG
>Ga0364920_10115_pt1 | contig 30745 bp, 27 predicted proteins | sample SorcelJu500001C8_FD_206961 | JGI IMG/M metagenome (GOLD analysis project Ga0364920, IMG submission 206961) | Enriched cells from Trout Bog Lake Hypolimnion, Wisconsin, USA - BchlTB.June20.5000.01.C8 | ecosystem: Environmental > Aquatic > Freshwater > Lake > Hypolimnion/Profundal zone | place: USA...
TCTTGCCGGCATCGGGCTTGACTGTATCTTGAGTCATGAGACTATCCTCCGTTTTTATCTTAAGAATGGAAGCAACCTCTCCTTCTAGTCAAAGAAAAAAATCTTGCTATCTGGTAACAGTCAGTGGAAGGTGACTTTATGATCTTGGCTGGCGATATCGGGGGAACGCATACGAGGCTGGCCTATTTTGAGGGGGGAAAGAAGCTCGTTGAGAGGAAATACAAGAGTCGGGAGTTTCCCAATCTCGAAGAGATCATCCAAAAGTTTATTGAATCGGAGAAAAAAAAGATTTCAAAGGCCTGTATCGGAGTCGCAGGAGCGGTTCGAAACGGTAAATGTAAAGCCACAAATCTCCCTTGGACTCTCGATGCCTCTTCCATCAGTCAACTTCTTCAGGTTCCGGTAAGTCTTTTAAACGACCTTGAGGCAAATGCCCATAGCCTGCGTGTTCTCAAGAAAGAAGAGATGGCTCTTCTGCAGGCTGGAGATCCTAAGGCAAAAGGAAACCAGGCGCTGATCGCCGCAGGAACGGGACTGGGAGAAGCGGGCCTTTTCTTCGATGGCCAGAAGCACCATCCGTTTGCTTGCGAAGGGGGGCACGCCGATTTTGCCGCTCGAAATGAAGAGGAGTTCGCCCTATTCAAATATCTTGAGAAAAAATTTGACCACGTCTCCTACGAAAGGGTCGTTTCTGGACCCGGCTTGCTTGCTATTTTTCAATTTCTAACCGAAACGGGCCGTTTCCCCAAGTCTACGGAAGTCAAGGCCGAAATGGAAAAGAAGGACCCCTCCATGGTTGTCTCAGAGTGGGGATCTAAAGGCAAGGACCCCGCCTGCGAGGCGGCGCTCGATCTCTTTACCTCCATTTACGGTGCGGAGGCGGGGAATATTACCTTGAAATTTTTCGCTTTAGGAGGCCTCTTTATCGGAGGAGGGATCGCTCCCCACATTCTCAAACAGTTGAAGGATGGACCGTTTTTGGCATCTTTTAAGAGCAAAGGGCGTTTTAAGGCTCTCCTCGAGGCGATCCCGATTCGAGTGATTTTGGATGACGATACGGTGCTTCTCGGAGCGGCCGCTTACGTTGAGGGGCTATGAATCCAGAGCGCGGGAGGATCGAAGGGCAGCCTGAAGTGAGATTCTCGATCGGGTCGGTTCCCCTTTGGGAGAGATGGGGTCCCTACGTCGCGGAGAGGGCATGGGGAACTGTACGGGAAGATTACAGCGCAAATGGCGATCCGTGGAATTACTTCCCTCACGAACATGCCCGCATGCGCGCCTACACTCGATCTGAGGATGGGATCGCGGGGATCTCAGATCGGTTTCAAGTTCTCCTTTTCGCCCCCGCTTTTTGGAATGGCGTAGACCCCATTTTGAAAGAGCGCCTTTTCGGACTCAACTGCTTCGAAGGAAATCACGGCGAAGATGTGAAGGAGATCTATTATCATCTCGATGCCACTCCGACGCATAGCTACCTCAAATTCCTCTACAAATACCCTCAAAATGCGTATCCATACGACGAGCTGGTCGAAGAAAATGGAAAAAGGGGAGCCCAAGAGAGGGAATATGAACTGATCGATACGGGGATTTTTGACGACAACCGCTATTTCGACATCTTCATCGAGTACGCGAAGGCGGGTCCCGACGACATTTGCGTTCGGATTGAAGCGATCAATCGTGGACCTGCCCCCGCCCCTCTACATATTCTCCCCCACCTTTGGTTCCGCAATCAGTGGGGTTGGGGACCCGAGAGGCTAGGAGAGCCTAGGATCCAGATGGAAAGCGATCATTGTATGGTCGCTGACGATGCGAATTTGGCTTCTCCAAAACTCCTTCTTTTCGAGTATCGCCTAGGGCCTCGCTATCTCTATGCATCTTCCGGGGCTACTCCCCTATTTACCATGAATGAAACGAATCAATCGGCTCTAGGAAATGGAAAAAATGAGGTGAAGTATGTAAAAGATGCTTTTCATCGACATCTCATTCAGAAAGAAGCGGGAGCGATCAACCCAGAAAAGTTTGGAACGAAGGGAGCTTTTCATTACTTTTTCCCCTCCATTCATCCAGGAAAATCAAAGACGCTGTTTTTTCGCCTCACCGATAAGAAAATGAAGGATCCCTTGCAAGATGTGGAGCAGGTGATCGCTAAGAGGAAAGAGGAGGCCGATCTCTTTTATCAGTCGATCCACCCAAAAATAGCGAGCGATGAGGAAAAAGCGATTCAAAGACAGGCGTTTGCAGGGATGATTTGGAATAAGCAAATCTATCTTTACGACGTTGGGGCTTGGATCGAAGGGGACAATCCACATAATCCCCCACCTGAAGAGCATAAACATATTCGCAATATCCATTGGCGCCATTTGACATCGATGCGGATTTTTTCAATGCCGGATAAATGGGAGTTTCCTTGGTTTGCCGCTTGGGATCTTTCGTTCCAAGCCCTCACGTACGCTTTGATCGATATTGAATTTGCAAAGCTCCAGCTTTGGCTTCTCTTTTTCGACCAGTTTCAACACCCCAATGGAGCTTTACCGGCCTATGAATGGGAATTTAGCGACGTGAATCCCCCCGTCCAGGCTTGGGCCGTTCTCAAACTGTTTGAATTGGAGAAGAAAAAATGGGGCCGAGAAGACTATGCATTCTTGGAAAAATGCTTTCATAAACTTCTTCTGAACTTCGCGTGGTGGATCAACAAAGTAGATAGTCGCGGCCACAATATTTTCGAAGGGGGATTTCTAGGGATGGACAATATCGGATTTGCAGATCGATCCGAGAAATTGCCCGAAGGGTATCTTTTGGATCAGTCCGATGGTTCCGGTTGGATGTCTATTCTTTGTCTAAATTTGATGCGGATTGCACTCACCTTGGCAAAAAAAAACCCAATTTACGAGGGTCTTGGGATCAAGTTTTTCCAACACTTTGTCTATGTGACTGCCGCGATGAGAAAAGGGTATTGGCGCCATTATGACATGTGGTGTGAAGAAGATGGGTTTTTCTACAGCGTCCTTCGACATCCCAGTGGGGAACTCGACCAGATCCGCATCCGTTCTCTCACTGGCGTGATCCCCTTTTTCGCCTGCGATGTTTGGGATGAAGAGGAGCTGAAGGCGTTTCCTGATTTTTATTCGGCCTACGAGTGGTTTATGAACAAAAAATCCCATTTGACCGATAAGTGCGTGCAAAAGGTCCTTCAAGGATCTCAGACGAAAATTCGATTCGGGCTTTTAGATTCGAAGGAGCTCCAACGTTTTCTTGGCTATCTATGGGATCCGGCAGAATTTCGATCGGAATTTGGCTTGAGAAGTCTATCTAAGTATCATGAGAAGCATCCCGCCCGCCTTGAGAATCTCACTCTCAGCTATGAGCCCGGAGAGTCTAGCGAAAAAATCAAGGGGGGAAATTCAAATTGGCGCGGGCCCATCTGGTTTCCCATCAATTATCTTCTCATCGATACCCTGACCCATCTCAGTTCATTTTTTGGAGATTCGCTCAAGATAAAAGTCCCTGGCGAAAAGGCCGTCACTTTGAAGGAAATGGCTGTATCTTATGCAGAGCGCCTCATGAATCTATTCAAGAAAAATCCCGAGGGGCTCCGTCCCATGTATGGAGAGATAGAAAAGCTCCAAAAAGATCCCCACTTTAGAGATCATCTCTTCTTTTACGAACATTTTCATGGGGATAACGGGAGAGGGCTTGGCGCTTCGCATCAAAACGGGTGGACTGGGCTCGTGGCGAATCTCATCGACGAATTCAGAAAATAAAAGTGCCAGGCTTTTGGCCTGGCACGTGTAGACTAGACAGATAGACAAATTAGAAGTCGAATCGAGCCGTTGCAGTCAAACCTTGTACATATAGGTTTCCTGCTGGTCTCTCTACGCTTCCTGCCATTGTGCTATTGGCAAAAGTACTCAACATGTTCTGATCGAAGAATACTTGGAATCCATAAGAGGCAGATAGATCGATGTGCCAGTTGTTATTGTCAAAATAAGAACCCCATCCAAACCCGCCTTCTAAATCGACGTGCGATCTAACAGTGCGCACAATGTCTTTAGAGATGTAGCTGGCGCTATGTCCAATTAGGTAAGGAGTGTCCGAATGCGTTGCTAGGAAGTTGGTTTTGTTCTGGACTTTGTATCTCGTATAGAGAAGGTCTCCATCGACGCCTCCAAAGAAGCGAAAGCCTGCGCCAAGCATCCAGTCTGTGCATACGCCCACTCTAGGACCAACTGCCCATGAATGTGCTCTGTTATAGACGTCTTTGACACCTCGAACTTCGCCAGTGCTTGAAAACGAAGTGTTTACATAGTTGTTATGGGTGTTTTGTGTGATGAAACCACCTCTTACTCCATAGAAGGGGCGGAAGGTGAGCTGTGTTCCCACATAGAATGCTCTACCCATGTCCCAATTTATGAAGTCCAAATTGCAGTTCCATTTTTCAGATGCTGTGTTGTAGGCATTTAGTGGCACGATAAACGGATGGCCTGCCGTCGCGAGAACGGGAGCTGTTGAGTCATCAGCGGCTGTTTCTGCGGATACTGACTTGCTATTCGTTGTATGGATTCTTGTATATTCAGCATAGAGATCCCAGTCATCTAGATCTAGGTTCAGCCCCAAACCAACTTTAAATCCTGGTTTAAAGTTAAAAGACATAGAGGATTCCTTTCCCATGATCGAGCCAGGACTTGCAACGTAGTCTGCATTGGTCAGCTCATCGAGGAAGGCGACTTCCATGTTGTCTTGAGAAAGCTGCCAATAGACAAAACTGGCAGTTGCGTAAACATCCCAGGAGCCTCGAACATCGATGCGGGACGCCGCGTTGTAGCCGGGCATCATTTGCGCTTTTGTGACTTTTTGCGACATCTCACCGCAGCCTTTACGCTGCTGCTGCTGTTGCATTGGTCGAGCTGGCTTGTCATCACCGAAGATAGAAGCCGCTGCGAACAGCAAACCCGCCACCCAAGGTGTTGTTTTATTCAGTAGATTCATTTTCCTCTCTCCATTTTCGGCAGAAACTCCAGAGACGATTTGTCCCTTAGAAATTTCAGTCTTGATTTCTAAAATCCGATGGTAAACTAAAAAAGAAAATATAATCAAGAAAAAGAAATTTCGTCTGTGATCGCCGACCCATCATCCCAGTCAATATACATCCCCGTTTTTAGCTCAGTTTCTGGAGAAGAAAGTGGGAAGGTCAAACTAAACTGAAAAGGAATATATCCGTCAAATTCTTGAAACGGTTCTTCTAAAGATTCCTGGAAGCCAAAGTGAATAATGGGCTGAGAAAAGTAGAACCCGGAATGTTTTTCTAACATCGTAGCTCCTCTTTATCTCCCAGATAGAGTTTCGGGCTGGGAGAATCAATGGTTTTTCTAAAGCGAGAGCTTTGAGCGGGTTATATAAATCTACACACCGTGTAAAACTTGCCGGGATCGAGATCGGGTCTCCAGCGCTCTACTCGGGTCCTTTCTGACTCAAATTGCATAAGTCTTTGAGATAGATCTCGTTGGACAACTCCGTAAGGAAATTGACTTTCGATTGTCCTCTTTTCGTCCAAGACAAACACGACATGGCCCGGATAAAGGATCATATCGAGAGGTATTAGAGAAGTTCCTGGAGGAACCGGTTGTCCGAAATAGACAAGTTCGGAGGTGTTCCTCGGGCTCGCGCCACCAGTTGCTTCATAGAGCAAGCCTGAGCAGTCAACTCCTTTTAAGTTCCACAAAATCGAGGTCCTCTCATCGATCGATCTTTTAGGTGGATAATAGGTGGACATTTCGGGAACGCCGGCGCTCCAGTTACCTCCCCATACATAAGGGGTTCCGGTCATCTCGATCATTTTTTTTAAAATAGAGGCTTTTGCCGGGAGCGCTGGGTTAGGCGTAAAAGCGAGGGCCGGCTTTGTGAATCGGCTATCGATAAAGAGCTTTTCCCCTTTATAAAAGGGGCAAGAGATCCGGAAGATCGAATCTTCTAGGGTCTCTTTCCATTCAAAGACCATGCCCTTAAGTGCGACGAATTCGAAAGAATAGGGCTGTCCGCTAACGCTTAACGGAATCTCCGAACCGCTCTTCCCACCAAATGTGTATTTAAAATCGGGAGTGTTTAGAATGGGGGTGGGGCCGATGGTTTCGATCAACATGAGGATCTTATGATTGCGTATTTACCCATTTTCTTTCTCCTTCTTTTGGCCTCGTGCGGACGATCTCCAGCTCCAGAGAATCAGAGAGCAACGCTCAGTTTGGCGGCCGAGCCCACGATTCTCGACCCCCGAAAAGCGAGGGATCTCTACAGCATCACAGTGCTACATATGCTTTTCGAGGGGTTAACTAGAACCTCAAAAAATGGGGAGACAGAGCTTGCCTTGGCTAAAAATGTCGACGTATTGGATGACGGTTGTAGATATATCTTTCATTTGCGCAAATCAGAGTGGTCAAACGGAGATCCTTTGACAGCTCACGATTTCGAGACCAGTTGGAAGACCATTTTAGATCCCAAATTTGCAACCGATATCTCGTATCAGCTCTACCCGATAAAAAATGCTCAAAGGGCAAAACAGGGAGAGGTTGGGTTGGAAGCAGTCGGAGTTCGGGCTGTCGACGATGAGACGCTTCTCGTAGATTTAGAGCACCCAGTTCCCTACTTTCTTGAACTTGTCTCAATGCCCTCTTTTTTTCCCGTCACCGCGAAGCCCGTCTCAAATGGTCCCTTTCTTCTTACGGAATGGAAACATTCGGATCATTTGCTTCTCAGCAAAAATAATCGCTATTGGGAGCCCGATTCCGTAACCCTTTCTTCCGTTGATTTTGTGATCGCCGCTTCCGATACCGCCCTCCAAATGTATGAGGAGGGAAAACTCGATTGGATCGGGTCCCCTCTTTGCGCCCTTCCGTCCGATGCCATTCAGAGCTTAAAAAAGAGTGGGGCGCTTCTGGAAAGTGCATTTTTGGCGACCTACTTTTATCGAATCAATACCTCCCCAGAAATTGGAATGAAAAAAAATCCCCTGGCCGACCCCAAAGTTCGCCGCGCTTTAGGAAGGGCCATCGATCGGGAAACCATCGTCAAATACGTTCTTAAAGGAGGGGAAAAGGCTGCCTGGAGCCTCACTCCCCCTGAAATGGGACTTGAGGTCGAGGACAGCCTCCTAGACGCCCGTTTTCCCGAAGGAGACCCGATCACGATTAGTTACGGCAATACGGAGCGAAATGCAGTGATTGCTCAAGCGATCCAAAAACAGTGGGAAGAAGCCTTTGGAATCGAGGTCCGTTTGGAAGCTGTAGAGCCTAAAACATTTTTTCAGCGCATCTCGAAAAAGGAATATCAGATCGCTGCCGGGTCGTGGACGGCCGACTTCAACGATCCGATCAATTTTTTGGAAGTCTTTAAATATAAAGATAGCGGTACGAATAATACTGCATGGGAAAACCCTGAATACATTGATCTTTTAAACGCCTCCTCTATATGTATGGAGGGAACTCTGAGACGTAATATTTTGAGCAGCGCGGAAAGAATTCTCATGGAAGAGATGCCGATTATTCCCATCTACCATTATGTGTTGAACCACCTCAAAAAACCCCAATTTTCGGGAGTCGCCCTTTCTCCCATTGGGCAGCTCGATTTACGCTGGGCCTATTTTGAACCAGAATGTAAAGAGAGATTATGAAGTGTCTTTGGCTGTTGCTTTTCCCATTTCTGGCCTTTGCAGGTACGGACGAGGGTTCTGTCCTCCTCCTAAATGATTCGCCATTCATTCTAACTGCCACGATCCAGGCGACGGACGGAACATTTTTAGGACAGTTCTCAATTCAGCCGGGCCAGCAGAGAAATTTTACCTCAAGTCTCAATCCCACTGGCTATAAACGGCCAGGAACTCCCAACACCTCCTTAACACCTTATACGGTGATCTGGCAGTGCCCCTCAGAAGGCTATTATTCGATGTGCTCCACAGTCTCTCCAGGCTCTCTTTGCAAGGCAAATGACTGCCCGGGAAATCATTTTTGCAGTCCGAAACAGGAAAGCAAAAAGGAAGCTCCCGCCTCGACGATAAAAAAGACGAAATAGTCACATTAGGATCAGTTCTTTAACTCGGATATCCCAGGGATCTTTGGGAAGAGGTTCTTTGGATAACTGTTCTAAAAATCCAACGCCGGCCGTAGGAGTATTGCCAGCTTTACATAAGAATCGATCATAATTGCCGCCGCCGTAACCGATCCGATCTCCCTCCCTGTCAAAAACTAGAGCAGGGACGAGGATGAGATCGATATCGGAGAGGGAGGCTCTTTTGGCCGCCTCTGGATTTGGCTCGAGGATGCCAAGTTTTGAGAGGACGAGTTCATCTTCTCTTTCCACATAATAGGGGTGGAGTTCCCCCTGCTCGAGCCGGAATGAGGCGAGCCGGTTTTCTTTGGCTAGAAAGGAATTCAAGGGGGCAAGATCGATCTCTGATCCAATCGAATAAAAACTTAAAATGAGACCCCGATTTTTAAGCGCATTCAGAATTGCAAGCGAGGCCTCACTCTTACGATGTTTGGGCAGTGCGTTTCGTATCGAGAGATATTTTTTTCTCAGCTCACTCTTCTGGATCTGTCGGCTTTCCTTTTGCATAGAGTACTTTTTTCATAAAGGCCCCATCTTGATCATATAGATAAGCGGTGCCGTTGCCATTTGAAATGGTCGAGACAGGTTGATTGTGATTTTTTTTGTAATAGGCTCCTTTGACTATCGAGCCCTCCTCATATTCTTCTACGTACATGAGAGATCCATTTTTGTACCAAGCGCAGGAAGTGCCTAATTTCTGGTTGTGGCAATAGTCCCGCTGGCTTTGCAACTGGCCGTTTCTGTACCAAGTTTTCACAACGCCGTGGATGCTTCCCTGATCCCATTCAATGGACAGTTTTTCCCTCCGCTCGTGCTCTCCCGATTCAGGGAGAAAATAGATGACCTCTTCCCCATGTTTTTTTCCGTTTCTGATCGAGTAAAGAGCGATGAGGTCTCCCTGAGGATTGAATTTTTTTACCACGCCCTCTGGAGTTCCTTGACGAATCTCCAATAAAAATGAGGTCGTAGATCCCTCGTAACGGGCCTGAACCCCTCTGCCATCTTCAATTTCAGAAATCGGATCTCCTTGGATATTGTAATAGGTCCCTGCAAGGAGAAGTCCATCGGCGTATTTTTCAGTCCAAGCTCTTTGACCATTTTCAAAAAAACCGAAGGAGGGGCCCGATCGAACACCTTTTTCAAACCACGTTCTCGATTTTACATTCCCATTTGTATAGAATTCGATCCGATCTCCCTCTTCCACATTCTTCACATAGGGAATCTGACACTGAAGGGTCCCGTTTGGATAAAAATAGACGCTCGTTCCCTGGAGGCTCCCCCCTTGATAAGGAATTTGCGCGACCAAGCGCCCCTCCTCATCCCACACCTGGTTCATCCCATCAAAAACCCAATCTTTTTGGGCCGCCTGCGTGATATCGGCTGTTCCTCCGATCACCTGTGAATCGATCTTCAACTGACCGTTCGGAAACCATTCTTTATAAGTTCCAAAGGCGCGCATCTCTTTTGCCTCTAGATATTGAGAAATCGAGCCGTTGGGGTGATAGGTTGTGATGAGGGAGTGATTTTTCCCATCCTTTTTATAAACTCTCAATATTTTTTTGTATGGTTGTGAAGAGAGAAAATCGAGTTTTAGATAGTTTTCCAGTCGCTCCGGAGTGCTGATCGTCTCAGTAAACCCATTGCGGTCTTGAATCTGGATCGCAACAAGGGGGGCGTCTCCCGTGGAATAGTGGGAGCATCCTGCGGCGACAATGATTAGGGATAGAAAAAGCAGTTTATTCATGGGTTGATCCACTCTCTTTTAAGGAGTTCCATTTCGACTTCATAACTTTCTGAATGAAGGGGAGTTTGGGTTTTTTTAATCCGGAGCTCTTTCATGAGGAGCTGAGGCATTTTTGGGGCAGGTTGGGCCCCGCTAATAGGAATGTCTTCGATGCGAGCTAAAAGTGTTTTGAGGTCGCTTTCGTTCATCTCGACAGAGTGCCGTTGCTTTTCTTCAGTTTCTTTAATTCGGGCGCCCAAGCGTATGCTTTCTTCTGTGAAAGCGAGGCGATTCGAGCGGCTTTCGAGAAACTCTAGCCTCTCTTGTAAAAAGCGTTTGTTTGAAAGAGCTGGATGATGAATTACCGATTTGATTTTTGAGAGTTCCTTTTCTAAAAAGAGAAGGGATTCGATCTCCTTATCTAAGAAAAAAGGATCTGACTCTGAGTAGCGGGCGATAAATCTCTCCTTTCGGATTTTTCTTTCTAGGGCGCTCTTCCCCTTTCTTGCGGCATCGACAAATCTGGCTTCCAGCTGCTCTTCGGCCGTAAATCGACTGAGTAAAAAGCTCCCCACAAGAAAAAAGGGGAGCAAAAGAAAGCTGTAAAAGAAGGTGGGGCGAGCATGAGAAAAGAACAATTTGCCTAAAAATTCAAGGAACATAGGGACTCTTAAGGGGTTTAAGATAAAAGGAGGTCCGATAGCTTTCATTCAGAGGCTCCCATGTCACTTCGCCTGAAGAATCGACGATCTCATCCCCTTTCAGGAGGGTCTCATGAAATCTTCTCGCATTCATTGGGCTTTTGACTTTGAATTGAAGATCCACTTTAGCTCGGTAACGATTTTGGAGAGACCCAATTTTCGGATATTCGACAAGTTGATAGTGAAAATCCCTCAAGTCAAAAGGATCTTTTTCCAATTTGAATTCCTGTAACAGTGGGTGTTCATCGAGCCAGGAAAGGACCTCGGAGCTCCTTGGGACATCGAGAATATACGGATATTCTTTCTTATACGTCTCTACGTTGGAGATCCACTTTTCTAGCGCTAATTCTTCATTTTTATAAAGCAGCTCTTTGAACTCTGGCTCCCACTGATCGATGAGACCCTGGAATGACGCAATCATCTTGGCTTTACGGATATCAATGGTATTCAATCCGAAAGTGAGGAGAAGAAGGCTTAAACTGACTGAGAGGAAAATGAGTAACAAGCCGTAGAACCCTGAGAGCTTCCAATTTTTTTTCGGGAAAAATTCTTCTCGCAAAAGCTGCAAGGGACGGTTGAACTGCTCCAACGCAAGGCCGATGGGGATTGCGTACTTTCTCTCCTCAAGGTCCAAATTTTCATCATATTCTTTGGTGATCGCCTCTTTGAACGCCTCGATCAAAAATTCTCTCAAAGACCCGAAAGCGCCGATATCGCCGGTAAAAACGATCGGCCTTTGGTCCGCTATTCGATGGAAGGAGAAAATGACTTTCCCAAGCTCTTGTCTGATTTCGCGGAGTTTTAAAGAGAGGTGAGGATTGAGATTCGGTTTGATTTGGAGAAGGTCGATCTGTCTTGCAACCTCTTCAATTTCTTTGGGCAATAGATTTTTTTTCCTGTCTTCCCAAAGGGCTGTCAGGAGCCCGTCGGTCCCAGATCCGAGGGCAAAAGATTTTTTGACCTCGTTTTTTTCTAGATAAACAGAGGTCCATTCGCTTTGTCCCAGATGGACTAAAAATGCGTCGGATAGTTTTGGGGCTCTCCATCGGATGTATTGAGCGATGGCCAATCCGTTGAAGCTGACGCAATCTAGATCTGCCTCGAGCGTTTCGAATTCTTTAAGATGGGCTTTCAAAGCCTCTCTTGAGGCTGTGACGAGGAGCGCCTCAACCTTGCCAACAGATTTTTTGATCGAATGGGGGATCGAGATCATCTCCAGAGGGTTGAGATGGGTCATCCCTTCAGATTGAAACATGAGGGCCGTTTCGATGTGCCTGGTTTTCCCAATATTTAAATCCAAGTTTCTCAGGATCACATCTTTTGAGGAGAGACCTGAGACGAGGCGGCCCTTGAATCCTGCTTTGTAAAGCAGTTTTACATTGTCCGGGTCCGTTATCCTGGCCATTTTCAGGACGGAGATTTTGAATCCGTTGCGCCCCTTTTCGAGGGCGGCGGCTCTGATGAAGTGGTGATCGATTTCAAGGCCGAGGAATTTCATGGGTAACTTTGATTCTAATGGGACTCTGAATTTCTATCGAGTTTGAACCTGTCCAAATAAAAGTTTTCAGTCGATTTTATGGTTCTTTTGGCCAAATTTCGTTTCTTTTTCGGGGGGTAATACACTGGGAGTCGATATTACCCCCCGAAAAAGAAACGAAATTTGGCCAAAATAATCCATAAAATCGACGAAACACTTTTACTTGGACAGGTTCTTTCATGACTAAAAACCCTTTTTACCTTAAAATCGGATTTCTATGGGACCTTATTTCGCATACATTGTGAACCTTTTATTTGTCACCTATACCGCGCTCATTTTCCTCAGGCTCCTCAGCTCGTGGTTTCCGGGGTGGCAAGGTCACAAGCTTGTCCATTTCTTGGCCTTTTACACGGACCCCTTCCTCAATCTCTTCCGACGCATTCTCCCCCCTCTTGGAGGGAGGATTGACCTAAGCCCCATTTTGGCCATTTTGGCCCTCCGTATTCTCGAGTCGCTCATCTTAGGTCTTTTTCGATGGATTTTTTAAAAACCCCCTTTTCGATCGGCAAGGCTCTCCTGCCGAATAACATTCTCTATGCTCCCCTCGCAGGCTGCTCCGATTTGCCGTTTCGAAAAATGTCGTGCCGCTATCGACCCGGCATCGTTTACTGCGAAATGGTGAAAATCGACGCGTTAGTGAGAAACGACCCACACACATATAAGTTACTCGACTACGCGCCCGACATGCATCCGATCGGGGCGCAGCTTTGTGGGAGCAAGCCCGAAATGGCCGCCGCTTCGGCTCGGATTTTGGAGGATCTTGGGTTCGACGTGATCGACTTCAATTGCGGCTGTCCGGTAGATAAAGTCACAAAAGATGGGAGCGGCTCCGGCATGTTGAAAACTCCCGAGTTGATTGGGGAGATCCTCTCTAAAGTCATCGCGGCGGTGAACATTCCCGTGACCGTCAAAATTCGAGCTGGCTGGGATGAAAAGAGCATCAACGCCCCCCTCATCACCCGCATCGCCGAACAGGCGGGGGCAAAAGCGATAGCGATCCATGGACGCACTCGGGAACAGGGGTATGAAGGCTCTGCGAATTGGGATTTCATCAAAGATTGTAAAGCAGTGGCAAAAGACATTTTAGTGATCGGCAACGGGGATATTTTTGATGCAGAGGCCGCTCACAACATATTCAAGCACACCGGCTGCGATGCAATCCTCGTTTCTCGGGGGACCATGGGAGCGCCTTGGATCGTTGAAGACATTATGAGGCATCTCAAGGGAGAGCCACCCGTGGAGCGAGACGCCTCTTTCCTTAGGGCCGCTTTGCTCGAGCATTTTGAGTCGATTATCAGCTACCAAAACGAGAGGCAGGCGCTATTGGATTTTCGCCGCGTCGGATGCTGGTATTTGAAGGGGTGTGTGGGCGCAAAACCCTTGCGGATGCAGTTGAACCAAACTCGGACCTCTTCCGAGGTTTTTTCTTTGATCCAGAATTTCCCGTGGCACTCTCTTAGAGATCCTCTTCACGCAGCTTCTTCTCAAAGATGATCAGGAGTCTCTCGATGTTTCGCTTGGAATCGGCGATGTCGGCTTTACCGAGATGAGCCTTTTTCTTGCGGGAGAGCAGTTTTTCGATAAATTCTCCGTTGTGGATGGTTTTGGCACCGAGGGCACGGGCATTTGCAATGAGTCCCCGGTCATTTGTCACGACTGTGATTTGACGGGGGTTGGAACTCATTTCGAGCTTCTCGATGATGAAGGCATCGGCGCTTTGCCCTTTTGGGGTGTAAACGACCTCTAAGGGACTCGGGTAGGATCTTCCGCTCTCCTCGCCATGGCGGATCTTCCCATCAAAAACGACGATCCCGGCAAGTTTTAAGCTCGCGAACTTCTTTTGCAAAAAGCGAACGATTTTTTGTCTTTGGTTGGCGAGAGGATGATCCGATTCAGTGAGGGTAAATAGGAGATTATACCCATCGAGAAGGTACACTATTTTACACTCAAGAGGCTCTCTATGGAGATCATCACCTTGTCGAGGGCCTTTCTTCGATGGGAAACGCGGTTTTTCGTCGCCTCTTCCAGCTCGGCAAAGCTTTTATTATATCCATTTTTTACGAAAAGAGGATCGTAGCCGAAACCGCCCCCTCCCCTTTGCTCCATTAGGATCGTTCCCTCGCACGTCCCTCGAGCGCATTTTTTTAGGCCGAAGGGAGAAGCGATCGCGATGCAGCACTCATAATAGGCATTTCTATCCTCTTCTAGGAGGTGGCGCATCTGTTCCAAAAGTTTTTTTCGATTGTCGTGGTCAGTCGCATCTTTGCCCGCAAAGCGCGCCGAGTAGACTCCCGGAGCTCCGTGTAAGGCGGGAACAACGAGCCCAGAATCATCGGCGATCACCCAGCGATGGAGGGTTTTTGCGGCATGTTCCGCCTTCAAAATCGCATTTTCTTCAAAAGTTTTACCCGTCTCCTCAGGGGGAGTATAGTCGGGAAAGTCGCAAATGCTCAGGAGGTCGAACCGAATGATCGGCTTTAAAATCGCCCGAAATTCACGCACCTTGTGGACATTTGTGCTAGCGATCACGAGCTCGAGTGTGGAAGGAAGTTCTTTCATTTTCTTTTCAGAATAGCCGGTCTATTTGTTCTGATCAAAATAATTATCGATATCCGCTATCGCAAATTTTTCACCTTGAAATTCAAATTTTTCTCCCACGCTCTTCCCTTTCATCGCCTGCGCGAGTTTTGATTGAAAAGAGAGGATGTGCTGCTCTGGGTCTGCATCCCAAGGGCCGAGGAGAGTAAAGCGTGTGTGTTCCCCTTTGGAATCGCGGCAGTGGACGACGGAACCGACGCCCACTTCATCGGCGGGAACATCCTCGGGAGTCAGGATCCTTGCACGGGCGATTTGATCCGAGAGGAGTTTCAATTCCGACTGGAGCCGATCTCGCTTTTCTAAAGCCGATTTGAACTCTGCATTTTCACGCAAATCTCCGTGAGAGCGGGCCGCTTCGATTTCTTTTGCATTATGGACTGTTTCAACCGTCGCAATTCTTTGAATGCGCAGTTGCACCTTTTGGTACCCTTCCGCGGTGGTCCAAATAACATTCTCGTCTCCTCCAGAAGAGCGATCTTTTTCCTTCCGTAGGCGAGCGATGGAAGGGTGGACGACCTCTGCAAGCGAATGGAGAATTTTGATGTCGTGGTCAGTCAGTGTGTCGCACTTTGTTGCGAGAAGGAGATATTCCTTCGTCTCTTCTAAAGTGGAGTGTTGAAAAATTTCCCTGACAATCTTGTAGCGATCCCCCGTGATGAGGCCAATGATTTTTTTCGACAAATCGCGGTATTGGGGTTTCTGTTCCAAATGATCCAGCAAGATGAGGAGCCCCTCAAAGAACCGATTTTGACCCTCGGGTTCAGAGAACGGCAATTTTTGTTTGGAATCGATGATTTTTTGGAAATACCAGACGAAGATTTCTGGAAAAGAGAGAGGATGGATCAAAAGTGAATTCAGTTTCTGTTTCAAAGCGTCTTTTGTGTTCGGAACATCCAGCTCTCCAAGAAGAAAATCTCGGAGGAGGTTTTGATCCACCGCAAAAAGAAGGTCGATGAAGATATCTTGCCACTCTTTGCGGTGCTTTCGGATCTGCTGAAGCGCCCGTTTTTGGAAAGAGAGAACTTCGATGGAGCGGACCGTCTCCGATGGATTTTGGAGAAGGGAGATCAATTCATCGATCTCTTTTGCCATCGGAGATGAGCCAAAATCATCTAGAAAAAAAAGAACCTGCAACTTTTGACTCTCTTGGAGGTGCTCCTCATTCAAAATGTCTTTGAGCTTGGTCTCCAGAGAAGATTTAAACTCTTGATTTTTAAGCGTTTCTGGAAAATCGCGAAGGAACGTGTAGATCATCTGGATCATTGCGCTCACCCCTGGCTTGGACTCGAGTGCCTTATGAAAGCAGACTTCGTGAGGAACATCTTCCGTTCGGAGGGTAAAGGGGTCCTTGAGCTCTTTGGGAGACTCGATTTTCGTATCTTTTTTCAATTTGGCCCGAGCTGTTTGCCACCAGCGGTTCCAGTCTTCGGCAGGAATCACCAGATCGCAAATCTCTTCCTTGATCTCTGCGGCGGTCTTGGGGCCAAGATCTCGAAGGATCGTGCGGATCACGTCGGCTGGATGTTCCCTCGCTTCTTTTTCCAGAAGATCAGGATTTCCGAATCGTTTTGAATAGAAGTGATCTCCTGGGAGGGGAATCAAGGTTTTGAAGGCCTTTTCGAACGAGAAATATTGGGGGCCGATCACATACTCGAATTCGATCGTCACTTCCTCTCGAACGAGCGAGATGTCGATGACTTCCCCCGTTCCCCATCCGGCAGTGTGGAAGACGAAATTCCCCTTCTTGAAATGGGTCATGAGTTCGAAATTTCGGATGCAGGATTGGAAGCGCTCCCGATTTCTCAGTCCGACGAGGCGGAGCTTTTCGTTTAGAAGAGGGTCGTTTTGATATTTGTTTTTCAAATATTCAGTCGCTAGATCGGCGAGCTGCTCGCTGTTGGTCGTTTGGAGATCGAGTATGAGGCGGAGAGCGCTTTGGGCTTGGGTTTCATCTTTGAGCTCTCTCCACAAAGTCAAAATTCTCTCTACATGCACTCCGAAGGGTTTTGACAATTCTGAAGATTTCACGCTTTCGAGGACAGCGATGATTTCTTGTCCGTCTGGCTGATCGCCAAAGCAATACTCTTCCCAAATTTTCAGGAAGCCTGTGTAATCGTTATTTTGAATCCTATCGCGAAAGTCTTTTAGGTATACCATGAACCTGCCCTGAAGATTTGAAGCAGAGTATAGAATAGGAGAGAAATAATCTTCAATCCAAGAGTTTAAGGATCAATTAAGCATGAAAAACAGGTCCACGATTTCCTCATGAAGAGCTTTCTCAGCACTCTTTTTTTTCCTTTAGCTCTGGCTGCAGCAGGTCTTGGACTTGACAGCCCCAGAGAGCAGCTCTTCAAGGACCTTAAAACGGTCCAATTGGTGGACAAGGCGATCCATGATTCTTTACCGCTCCTCATCAACTACCAGCTCCAGGGGGGGGGTACTTTACAATGCCCTCTGCCCGCAGCTATAAGGCTGGGGTTCTTGGGTTTGGGTATTCTTACGTCGAGCCATACAACATCTGGAGTCTCGCGTTCAATTTTTTCGATCACATAGAAACGACCGGCAATTACTGGGTTTACAGGAAGTGGTTGGACGGGAATTTTGGGCACCTCGGTTTTGGGGACTATGCGGAGCGGGCCGCCAATGTAAAATTTATTTTGATGCGAAAAGAGGATGGATTTCCCCTTCTTCCTAACTTTGCCCTCGGGTGGAATGATTTTTTTGGAAGCCAACGATTTCGCTCTTTTTACGTCGCGGCTACCAAGGAATTTCTCGACTGCAATATCGAGGCCACTCTCGGCTGGGGAAATGGGAGGATCAAAGGCTTTTATGGAGGGGTGGCGTGGACCCCGTGGCATAGGGCAGAACACGTTTTGAAAGGATTGACGTTTGCCGCAGAATACGATGCCAACGACTATCGGCACCATTGGGGCGAACACCCGAGGGGAAGAGAGGTGAAGGGGCGGATCAACGCGGGGGTCCATCTCGATCTTTGGGACTTGATCCGGATCTCGGGCAGTAACGTTCGAGGAAGCGAGTGGGCTGGAAGCGCCGAATTTAAATACGACATCGGTGCATCGAAAGGGCTTTTCCCCAAAATTTTCGATTTTTCTTGTTACTCCGCTCCAGTTGATGTCGAGCCACTCGGTGTTTTAAGGACGCGCCAAGAGCTTGCGCAGGATTTTGCTTACGCTTTTAAAGAGCAAGGATTCGATCTCTACAATCTTTTCTTAATTCCAGGAGGCAAAGATCGCCTCTGGATGAAGGTGGTCAATGTCCGCTATCGAGAGGAGAGGGAGGTGAGGAGAAGAATTGAGTATGTTCTTGCCGCTTTGACTCCTTCAAATATTTCCGATGTCACGGTCGCAATCGAAGCCGACGGCGTGGCAGAGCATGAATATAGGTTCCGTGCGGAGGATTTAAGAAGATTTGCCGATGGGAAAATGGGAGATGGGGAATTTGAGGTGATCGCACCTTTAAGAGAGGTCTCGTCGACGCCGAGCACTTACGATGCGGCCCTCCTTTATAAAAGGCGAAAAAGAATCTGGATGCTCACCTTCAGGCCCTGGATGCGATCTTTTTTTGGAAGTTCAAAGGGTAAATTCAAATATGAGACGGGCGTTTCTCTCGGTCCAGAAGGCTATCTTTTCAATGAGATCTATTATTCCCTCTATGGGACCTATACGGCATTTGCAAGCACGCAAGGTCTCTCCTCTCAAGATAGCATCAACCCATCAAAGATCATCAATGTCCGCACCGATAGTCTCCGCTACAACCAGTCGAGCTCCTTTCACATCGATCAGGCGTTTTTACAAAAAAGTGTCAACTGGGGGAAAGGTTGGTTTTCGAGGCTGGCAGTAGGCTATTTCGAAACTGCCTACGCAGGGATAGCCCTCGAGAACCTCTATTATCCCGTGAATGTAAATTGGGCCCTCGGATTTCAGGCGGCGACCTTTCTCAAGCGGCAATATTATGGCCTAGGGTTTCAGAGAAAAATCCGGAAACTGACCGATGATGGAGTGAAACATTTTCCCTACACAGGACTCCAATATTTCGTCGATGCGTACTATCAGTATCAGCCGCTCAATCTCGATTTTAAAATTAGCGTCGGCCAGTTTCTCGCAAGAGATAAGGGGATCCGCATCGAGGGGGGGCGAACATTTCAAAGCGGCCTCAGGGTGGGTCTCTGGTACACCCTTACAAACGCCAACGACGTCGTGAACGGCTCTCGCTACTACGACAAAGGGTTTTCTATTTCGATGCCTCTTGATATTTTCATGAACCAGACGAGTCGCACCCGAGTGAGCTATGCGATGGCTGCGTGGCTTCGCGACTGCGGGGCGATTGCCGCGACGGGGAAGGCCCTATACCCCACCCTCTACTGGGAGCGGTACAATTATGGAATGTAAAACCGCTTTACAAAGGGCAGAAAAAAATGAACCACAGAGATAAGCCACCACAGAGGCGGGGAGGCCCCGCACCCCCGAGAGATTTAAACTATCTCTCGGGGGTGCGGGGCCTCCCCGCCTCTGTGGTGGCTTATCTCTGTGGTTGAAAAAAATTAGCCAAAGTTGTGGATCAGGCGAGCGCGTATGTTTTAAGCAGCGCTTTACATCAGAGGCTTGTTAGAATCTTTTTGGTTGCATAGGTGAAAATCAGGTCGGCTCCGGCCCGCTTGATGCTCAGGAGGGTTTCGTAAAATACCTTCTCGGCGTTGAGCCAGCCCATCCGATCCGCGGCCATCACCATCGCATACTCCCCGCTCACATGATACGCTGCGATCGGTCGCGATGTCCTCTCTCTCAGCTTTGAAATCACATCGAGGTAGAGCGTCGCCGGTTTGACCATGAGGATATCGGCCCCCTCTTTCTCATCTAGGGCCGCTTCGAGGAGGGCTTCCCTCACATTTGCGGGATCCATCTGGTACGTTTTTTTATCGCCAAAAGAGAGGCGGCTATCGAGGGCGTCGCGAAACGGCGCATAGAGGGCAGATGCGTATTTGATGCTGTAGGCCAAGATGCCCACATCTTCGTAGCCAGCGAGGTCTAGCGCCTCGCGAATCGCGCCGACTCTCCCGTCCATCATGTCGCTCGGGGCCACTAGGTCGACGCCGCTCTCCGCTTGAGCCAGGGCCATGCGCACGAGACACTCGATCGTCTCGTCATTCAAGATTTTTCCTTCGGAATCGACGAGGCCATCGTGTCCGTGAGAAGTGTAAGGGTCGAGGGCCACATCTGTAATGAGGCAGAGCGTTGGGATCGCTCTTCTCAAGGCGCGGATGGCTCGCTGCATCAAGCCGTCCGGGTTCCAGGCCTCTTCCGCAGAATCTGTTTTGAGACCCTGACCCACATAGGGAAAAAGGGCGATGGCCTGAACGCCGTTTTCGTGGAGGAAGGAGGCCTCACGGATGGCCAAATCGATCGACAGCCTCTCAATGCCGGGCATGCTGGCAATTTGGGATCTCTCGTTCATACCCTCGATGAGAAAAAGGGGGGCGACTAGATCGGAAGGGAGCAGCTCGGTTTCCCGAATCATCGTTCGGATCGCTTCGTTTTTCCGATTTCTCCTCAAACGTATGGGAAGATTGAGTTGAATACGCTCCTTGCAATTGAGACTTTTATCGTATATCATGAAGTTCCTAACAATGGATCAAGTCGATGTTACCAGGCGAATTCACTGAAAGCCAGATGAAAATTCTTGAACATTTCGTAACGAATACGGATCAAGATATCTTTGTTCTCCGCAATATTCCCGAGGTGATCAAGGGAGCTCTCTTCTCTCGCTATTCTCGCTCCACGCTCGGGCTTCGCGCCCTTCTTTTAAAAGAATTCATTCTGAACGAGGATATGGCCTTTGCATCGATCGCCGGCCGGCAGTCTGAAGAGAGCAATACACAAAATCAAATGATGGCGATCCAGAAGGCCCAAAATTTTTACGATCGAATCCTAGACGGCTATGGCGACGATTCGATCGGCGAATTGGGCGGGGCCCATCTTGCGGCAGAAAACATCTCCATGCTCGCAGCCAAAGCGATCGAAGATTGTCGAATCGGGGGATCTCCTCTCGAAAAGTCGACTCGCTACATCTATTTCGACCAAAAGGTAGATGGCCAGTATCTCTTTCATCAAGAGCCGATCCTCATGACATCGGCCTATCGGGATCTCTTTTTAGAAACCAGCAACTTCCTCTTCGACACGTATAGTAAACTTATCCCTCCCCTGACGGCTCATATAGAAAAAGATTTTCCCAAAGATCCCGCTATTTCTAAGAACGCCTATACAGCCGCCTTGAGAGCCAAAGTGCTCGATTGCTTGAGGGGCTTACTCCCTGCGGGAGCTCTGACAAATATCGGAGTTTTTGGCAACGGCCGCTTCTTTGAGAGCCTGATCCAAAAATTAAATTGCCACAACCTCGCAGAGATGCAGGAGATCGGCAAAAAATCTTTTCATGAACTCTCGAAGGTCATCCCCTCCTTCATCCGCCGCGCTGACCTAAGCAATAAGCATTACCAAGCCTTTGCAGAGTTTATTGAGACGATGCGCTCCGAAATAGGGCAGTTCGCCGAAAAACACGCGCTGCAAGTGACGCAGATGTTTCAACCTGGCGTCCGCCTTTCCGATTATGACAAAAACGCTGTTCCCAAAGTCGCAGGCGCAATGCTTTTTGAAAACACTCAGGGCAATCTTCACGAGCTGCAAAAATATTGTCAGACTCTTCCGGACGAAGAGATTGCGCTCCTTTTCGAGGCGGCCTCATCCCCAAGAGAAAATAGAAGGCATAAATCGCCAAGAGCACTAGAGCACGCCAATTTTACTTTTGAAATTCTTGCCGATTTTGGCGTTTACCGAGATCTCCATCGCCACAGGATCTTGACGCAAGAGCGGCAGCTTCTGACCTGCAATTATAGTTACTTCATTCCTCAAGAAATCATCGGCACCGATATGGAAAAGGACTACAGGGAGGCGATGGATAGGGGCAAGAGCGCCTACGACGCGATCGCTAGAGAACTTCCCGAAGAGGCGCAATATGTGGTCCCCATGGCCTACAACGTCCATTGGTATTTCCACATCAACTTGAGATCTCTCCAGTGGCTTTGCGAACTGCGCTCCCAACCTGCAGGCCACCCGACCTATCGCTACATCGCACAGGAGATGGCCCATCAAGTCAGCCGGGCGCTCCCTCAGTTCGAGAGATTTTTCAAATTTGTCGATTTCAACGGATATGAATTGGGCAGGCTAGGCGCCGAAGTGCGTCAAGAAGAAAAGATGAAAGCTCGCACATGATCTCCAGCCGTCTCTTTGGAGGGATTTTACTCGTTTCAGGAACCACTATCGGAGCTGGGATGTTGGCGATGCCCGTGGCCTCTTCGTTTGGAGGCTTTTTCCCCTCTTTGGCGATGCTCTTTTTCTGTTGGCTCTTTTTCTTAATCACCGCCTGGCTTCTCCTCGATGTCAATCTCGCTAGCTCGGGCGAGGCAAATTTCATCACAATGGTAGGGCAAAGATTGGGACCTCTCGGCAAAGCAGTTTGTTGGGTGACCTATCTGCTCCTTCTCTACTCCTTGACGGCGGCTTACATTGCTGGAAGCGCCCCCATTTTTCTCAACGCATGCGCTAGCTTTACAGGCTGGGCTATCCCCTCTTGGATCGGGCCGTTTCCCCTCCTTTTTCTCTTCTCCATTTTCGTCTATTTGGGGACCCGCTCTGTCGATCGGCTCAATCGGCTCCTGATGGGGGCCATGGTTGTGGCCTACGTGGCCCTCATCAGTTTTTTGCCCACCCATGTAAAGCCAGAGAATCTTTTGCGCGCCGACATCTCGGCCGCATGGATGGCTGTGCCCGTGTTTTTTACCTCCTTCGGTTTTCACATTGTGATTCCGACTTTGGCAACGTACCTAAACCGCGATCGAAAAAAGCTTCGGATCGCGATTTTTGTCGGCAGTTTCTCCGCCTTCATCTTCTATTGCATTTGGCAGTTTTTGATCCTAGGCACTGTGCCTTCCGATCTTTTAGCTAGGGCTTGGAGTCAGGGAGAGACGGGAGTGGCTCCCCTCCGTATGCTGATCGCAAATCCTTGGGTTGGGAGGGTCGCCAATCTATTTTCCTTTTTTGCGATCTTGACCTCCTTTCTCGGGGTCTCTTTGAGCCTCTCGGATTTCTTAGCTGACGGCCTCAAGTTGAAACGGTATACGTGGGGGCGGGAATTTGCTTGCCTTCTCACCTTCTTCCCGCCGCTTCTTTTTCTCCACACCTATCCGCATGGGTTCATTCTAGCCCTCGAATACGCGGGGCTTTTTATCGCGATTGTCCTTTGCATCATCCCCGCACTCATGGCTTGGCAATTGCCGGGGTACAAATCCACTTTTAAGCGCCTTCTTCTTCTCACGGTCATCTTCATTTCACTTCTGGCGATCTATGTTTAAACTAAAAGCAGACTTTGAACCTGCCGGCGATCAACCTCAAGCGATCGAGCGTCTCTACGCCGGCATTCGAAAGGGAAAAAAAGCGCAGGTCCTCCTCGGCATCACCGGCTCGGGGAAAACGTTTACGATGGCCAACCTGATTCAAAAATCGGGCAAGCCCGCTCTGATTTTAGCACACAATAAAACGCTGGCCGGCCAGCTCTATCAGGAGTTCAAGGGGTTTTTCCCAGACAACGCGGTGGAGTATTTTGTCTCCTACTACGATTACTACCAGCCGGAGGCCTACATCGCCCGCACCGACACCTACATCGAAAAGGACCTTGCGATCAACGATCGGATCGAAAAAATGCGCCTCAGCGCGACGCGCTCGCTCATCGAGCGGCCCGACGTGATCATCGTCGCTTCCGTCTCTTGTATCTACGGCCTGGGAACGCCCGAATACTATAGACAGATGGTTTTGAGACTCTCTTTAAAACAGGAAGTGCGGCGCGACGATGTCCTGATCCATCTCGTCGATCTCCACTACAAAAGGAGCGACTACGATCTTTCGCGGGGCTCTTTCCGCGCCCGGGGAGACGTGCTGGAGATTGTGCCTGCTTACGAGGACGACATTGCCTATCGGGTGGAGTTTTTTGGCGATGAAGTGGAGCGGATCTCGGAGATCGACCCGATCACGGGCAGGGTGCAAAGGAGGCTCGATGCCATTTCGATCTTCCCCGCCTCTCACTATGTCACTCCAGAAAATGTCCGTTTCGATGCGATCCAGACGATCCGGGCCGAATTGAATGAACGGATCGCCACTTTTGAAAAAGAAAACCGGCTCGTCGAGGCGCAGCGAATCAAGGAACGGACGCGCTACGATCTCGAGATGATTCGGGAGATTGGCTTTTGCAAGGGGATCGAAAACTATTCGCGCCACTTTTCAAAGCGCCTGCCCGGTCAACCCTCCCCCTGCCTGATCGATTATTTCCCCGAAGATTTTCTCTTTTTTATCGATGAGTCGCATCAGAGTTTGCCGCAACTCCACGCGATGTATAACGGCGATCGGTCTCGGAAACAGGCCCTCGTTGAATTTGGGTTTCGCCTCCCGTCCGCCTTCGACAATCGTCCCCTCAAATTCGAGGAGACCTACGAGAAATTTAGACAGGTCATCTACGTATCGGCCACGCCTGGAGCTTGGGAGATCGCCGAGGCAGAAGGAGATGTGACAGAGCAGATCATTCGCCCAACGGGGCTTCTCGACCCCTCTATCGAAGTGCGGCCAGCGGGGGGGCAAGTCGATGATTGTCTCGAAGAGATCCGCAAAGAATCGGAGCTTGGCGGCCGCATCCTCGTTACAACTTTAACGAAAAAACTCTCCGAGGATCTCTCAAAATATCTCAATGAGATCGGCGTGAAGGCAAAATATCTCCACTCCGACATCGACACCTTGGAGAGAATGCAGATCCTCAAATCTCTTCGCCTCGGAGAGTTCGATGTTTTGGTCGGGATCAATCTGCTCCGCGAGGGACTCGATCTTCCCGAAGTGAGCCTCGTCGTGATTTTAGATGCCGATAAAGAGGGGTTTCTCCGCTCAGAGACAGCCTTGATTCAAACGTGCGGCCGAGCTGCCCGCAACCTCCGGGGGCGAGTGATTCTCTACGCCGACAAGCAAACGCTGGCCATCCAAAATACGGTCGCCATCACGACGCGAAGACGGGCCCATCAACAAGCCTATAACGAGAAGCACGGGATCACTCCGAGATCGGCAAAGCGGGTGCAAGCCTCCTCTCTCGAAGAGACATTTGGCATCGCCGAGGAGGCGCCGGCAATCGAGAGCAATATTCAGAATATGGAAGCAAAAATCAAAGAGTGCGAGGCCGAGATGCGTCGCGCCGCCAAAGAGTTGCGATTTGAGGACGCTGCGAAAGCCCGCGACCTCATGCGCCACTACCAAAATCTCGAGATGCTTTCCACCTCTCCCACTCCGAATGGACCCAACCTTTAAACTCTTTTGAAAACCGCACAGGGTTGAACGTTTCGGCAAAGGCGCGGATCTTTAATGGGTCAAATTCTAACTGCTCGAACCGTCCTACAGCCTCCTGGATCGATTGGGCCGTCTGCTCTTTGAAGAAGAGGCCGCTTACCTGATCTTTGACCGTTTCTAGAGAGCCTCCCCTTCCAAAAGCGATGACGGGAGTGCCACAGCTTCCCGCTTCGATGGGGAGGATCCCAAAATCTTCTATGCTAGCAAAAATGAGGGCCTTTGCATTTTGTAGATGCTGTTTCAAAGAATCGTCCGATTGAAATCCGAGAATGTTTACGTTTTTTGTCGCCTTTGCCTTCACTTTGGCCAAATCAGGTCCATCTCCAATCACCACGAGGGTCTTATCGGGCATTTGGGAAAACGCCTCGACGATCAGATCCATTTTCTTGTAGGGAACCATCCTGGAAGCTGCTAGATAGTAGTTGTCCTTCTTTTTTTTGAGTTCAAAAAAGCCTGTATCGACGGGAGGGTAGATCACCGTCGCTGCTCTGCCGTAAACTTTTTGGATTCTCCTCGCGACATAGCGGGAAATGGCCGCAAATTCATCCACCCGGAGGGAAGTTTGGGCGTCCCACATGCGAAGGGAATTTAGAAAAAAATGGGAGAGGCCCCTCTTCCATCGCGATTGACTCTTTAGGTAGTCGTGGGTTAAGTCCCACGCGTATCTCATTGGCGTATAGCAGTAAGAGAGATGGAGCTGATCTGTGTGGGTCAAAACCCCCTTCGCCACGCAGTGGGAACAAGAGAGGATGAGGTCATAGTGAGATAAATCAAACCGCTCGATTGCAAGGGGGTAAAGGGGGAGATATTCTCGGTAGTATTTTTTGGGGAGTTTTTGGATGAATGAAGTGTGAATCTCTTTGGGGACAAAGGATTTTGCTGAGTTAAATAGCGTATAGATCGGAGAAGGGAAGAGGTCGTAAACGGCCTCAAACACCTTTTCCCCTCCCCCGCTGACTTCAGCGAACCAATCGTAGATCAGCGCCGTTTTCAAGGGCCACCTTCGCCATATCTGATTGGATCATCATCTGCACGAGCTGTTTCAGAGAGGTGCTGGGGGTCCATCCCAACTTCTCTTTGGCCTTCGATGCATCGCCGACCAGTAGATCGACTTCGGAGGGGCGGAAAAATTGGGAAGAGACCTCGACAAGAGTCTTGCCCGATGATCGATCGATCCCCTTTTCTTGCACTCCCTTTCCCATCCAATCGATGGCGATTCCCACTTCCTCAAAACTCATTTCGATGAATTTCCGCACAGTCGTCATTTTTCCGGTCGCGAGTACATAATCGCCCGGCTTGGGCATTTGAAGCATTAACCACATCCCTTTGACAAAGTCTAAAGCATAACCCCAGTCCCGTTGGCTATCCAAATTCCCAACCGATAATTGATCTTGAAGGCCGTGGACGATCCGAGCGACTGCAAGGGTGATTTTACGGGTGACGAAGGCTTCGCCTCTTCGAGGACTCTCATGGTTGAATAAGATGCCATTACTCGCATGAAGTCCGTACGCCTCCCGATAGTTCACGGCGATCCAATGGGCATACAACTTTGCGACCCCGTAAGGAGAGCGGGGGTGGAATGGGGTCGTTTCCGTTTGAGGGGAGGTGCGCGCTTTGCCAAATAATTCGGAGGTGGAGGCTTGATAAAAACGGATTTTAGGATTGTGGTTACGAATGAGCTCGAGAAGACGCAAAACCCCCAAAGCATCCACGTCCGCCGTATATTCCGGCATGTCAAACGAGATTTTTACATGGCTCATGGCGGCTAAATTATACACCTCGTCGGGAGAGACTTTTTCAATCACCCTCTTCAAACTCGATGAGTCGGAAAGGTCTCCATCGTGGAGGAAAAAGCGGTCGCTGTCTTTTACGGCAGCGAGCCTTCCTAAGTTGGAGTGAGAGGAGCGCCGGATAAGTCCATGAACAAGATAGTTTTTTTCTAGGAGAAATTCAGCTAGGTAGGAGCCGTCTTGACCCGTTACGCCAGTAATCAATGCCTTTTTCATTCGATAGATTCTAGCTGAAATGGATTTCTTCGAACACCTCTCGATATTGGCGCGCACAGATTGCCCAAGAATATTTTTGCACGTGCTGTCGCCCTTTTTCTCGAAGAGAATTTCTCAGGTGGGTGTCCTGGATCATCCGTTGCATAGCAGCCCCAAGTTCGTCTGCTTTGGTAGCGTCGATAAAAAGGGGCGCATCGCCACAGATCTCAGGCAGGCTTGCGGATCTAGAGACGATGGCCGGGCAACCGGCGGCCATCGCCTCGAGAGGTGGGAGGCCAAATCCCTCATAAAAAGAGGGGAAGATGAGAGAGAGGGCCATTTGATAAAAAGCAGGGAGCTCTTCATCCAACACGGTGCCTACGAAGAAAAGTTTGTTCGAAGGAGGGGGAAGTCCGGTCGTTTTCCCGACAACAACGAGGGGAACATCGATCGAGAGTTGTTTGTAGGCATCTAAGATCAGTTGAAGATTTTTATGTGGCTTTACATTGCCGACAAAGAGGAAAAACGAAGAGGGAAGAGAGTATTTTTTGGTTAGGGTTTCTTTATAGTCGGGAGAGACCGTTTTGGAAAATCGATCGGTATCCACGCCGGGATAGATCACCCGAATCCTCTGAAAAGGGATCGAGAGATGTCGGCAGAGCTCTTCTTGAGAGAATTTCGAGACGGTGAGGATGAGATCTGATCTAGAGGTGGCCGCTCGAAAAAGCGTTTCGGCATACACTCTTTTCTTCCAGTCGAGCGTTTTTTTAAACGTTAAATGGTTCGTGTCATGGATCGTGACGATCCGTTTTTTGGCTCTGATCGGAAGAAGGGGGACGTTATAGTGGGGAGACCAAAAAAGATCCGTTTTCGGCACGAGCCGCGGGATGGCAAACTGCTCTTTTAGCGAGTAGATGGGAGCGTCGCAATTGGAAGGGATGATCAAATGGGTCGTAAAGGGAGGAAGGGAGAGGAAGGGGATGAGATTTTTTATAACGGTCCCGATGCCAGTAGAAAAGATCATTCGAGCATCGATCCATAGGTTTATCTCGATTGGAAACTCCATAGTTCAGCATACCGTCCGTTTTGAGAGAGGAGCTCTTGATGCCGCCCTTGTTCCACGATTCTCCCCTGCTCAAGGACGAAAATCTGATCCGCGTTCGCAACCGTAGATAAACGGTGCGCAACGACGATGAGCGTCTTTGTATTTTGCATCCGGTCTAAAGATTTTTGGATGATTTCCTCAGAGATGCTGTCGAGACTGCTGGTGGCCTCATCGAGAATTAGGATTTCTGGCTTTCGAAGGGCCGCCCGAGCGAGCGCGATACGCTGCCTTTCCCCTCCAGAGACTTTATAGCCCCTCTCCCCAATGATGGTTTTATAGCCGTCGGGAAGATGCTGGATAAAATGGGCGGCGCCCGCAAGCGCGGCCGCTTCTCGAACCTCCTCTTCTGTCGCCTCTAGATCGCCAAAACGGATATTTTCTTCGATCGATTCGTTGAAGACAAAGGTGTCTTGGCTGACGACCCCTATTTTTTTTCTCCAACTCTCCTCTATGAGGGAATTCAAGGGGAGGTTATCGATGAAAATAACGCCTTGTGAGGGATCTCTCAGCCGTAAAATCAAATCGAGCACAGACGATTTCCCCGCCCCAGAGAGCCCCACAAACGCCACCGTGGTCCCTTTTTGTATCGTGAAAGAGAGATCCTCCAAGGTCAAATTTGCCGCATTTGGGTAGCGAAGCGAGACGCCCTTGAACTCAATTTTCTGATCCCACCCTTTACATTCAACAACGCCTGGGAGCGAAAACTCTTTCCCATGATCCGTTAAAATCTCATTCAATCGAAGGATCGACCCATAATATAAGGTGGCAGTGCCGAGCGATGTCATGCCGATTTGTAAGCGCGTTGCCAACCTGTAAGTCAAAATCACATAGGTGAGAAGGCTGGGAAGGGCCGTATGGTCGCCTCCCATGAGAAAAATCGATCCGAGGAGTAAAACCGCCCCAACCAATAAAACGCTCACCGTCTCGTTGATCGTCGGGATCGCGTTATTCCATAGATAGACCCGCTTGGAACTTTTGGCGATCCGATCCAGGAGTCCATAAATTTTATTCAGGATGAAATTATGCTTATGAAAAATATAGATGGGGCGGAGTCCCTGGAGCGACTGAACGGTTTGGTGACTCAGCTCAAAGAGTTGATTGGTGAGCTGCTGCGCAAAATGGGAGACCTTTTTGATCAGCGATTTTTGTGCAAAAGCAAAGAGGGCGAATAAAATTAAGTTCAAGAGCGTTAATATTTTAGATATTGAGAATAAAACGTACGTGAGGCCTCCGATCATAAATAGAGAGACCAAAAATCGATTCGAGGACTCAAATAAAGGTGGGATAAAGATGGAGGGGCCTTTTACATATTCATTTAGGTCGCCAATTTTGTATTGGGAGACGAAGGGAAAGCTAAACTTGAAAATTTGCTGATAGACCTTCTTTTGCGCATCTGTCTGGATTTTCAAAGAGAGGAGCGAGGTCCCGTAAAGAGCTAGATATCCAGCAAAACCTCGAAATGCTTGAAACCCAATTGCGCAAGAGAGGAAAAAATAAAATTTCTCTAGTTTAGTGAGGGATTGAAGCAGGGAATCTAGGTGAAGGAAGGAGGGGATGGCGATGGGCTGAGATTGAGCCCCCTCGATGGAAGAGAAAGCGAGGAGAATCAGGGCAAAAGAGCCCCCTTCTAGAACGGCACTTAAGACATGGGGGATGAAGATCAGAAATAAGTAGCGGCAATTGGTGTAGTTTTTGCCTGCAAAGATTTTCCAGACGGGACTGTCGATCAAGCGGTTCATGGATTTTCTCGCAAAAGAAGAGAGCTCAAAAACCAATAGAATACAAGGGTTGGAATATAAAGGAGAGCTCCGTCTGAGAGGGATAGAAAATGAAAATTTGCAAGGCCGCACAGGATCGCCTTGTGAGTGTTTGACATGGTTTTAAGAGAGGAGGCGATAAAAATGGGGCCAATGACCGCAATCAAATAGGTGATGAGCCCGGTGATTCCAAAGTTTGCCAAGATTCCTAAATAAACGATCTCGGAGACCCCCCCAAAAGGCTTTGAAGGAAAAAAAGAGAGCGTATCAAAAACCTCCATCTGCTCTATCCTGCCACCGAGCGACGGATCGAAGAGAAATGTAAAATCGAACCCAAAATAGTAGGTGATCGATGCGATCGCTAGGCAAAGAATAGTGAGTTTAAGGAATACGTTTCGCTTCGGGAGGAAAATAGCGGCGATCATCTCGCTAAAAATCAAACCCACCCAAACCGTCCGTGAAAGAGAGAGGATGAGGGAGGCGATGACGACCCATTTTCGCGCAGCTCGCTTTTCCAGAAATTGGTAGAGAGGGAAAATCATCAAAAGGCAGATCCCATAGATATTGCCGTTGTTGTAGGTCGAAATCAGTTTGAAAACAGAGCCCCGATCGATATGTTTCGTCTCCATTTCTCCATAGTCATGGTAGTTGATTGTTAGGAGAGGAATCTCAATAAATTGTCCCGTTTTTATTTTTACAAAGAAGAGGAAAATTCCATAGGCTGCAATTAAAAAAACACCGGTTTTAATGAGGTTAAATAAAAAGTCTAGGTCGATTGCATCCGTATATTCCGATAG
>Ga0364920_10114_pt2 | contig 29994 bp, 34 predicted proteins | sample SorcelJu500001C8_FD_206961 | JGI IMG/M metagenome (GOLD analysis project Ga0364920, IMG submission 206961) | Enriched cells from Trout Bog Lake Hypolimnion, Wisconsin, USA - BchlTB.June20.5000.01.C8 | ecosystem: Environmental > Aquatic > Freshwater > Lake > Hypolimnion/Profundal zone | place: USA...
AAATGCAGAAAAAGGCAACTTCAATTAAAGATGGGAAATTAGTATATCATGAAAATTATTATAATTACGATAATTATAATAATTTTTTTATAGGAATGTTAATAAAAATTGAAAAATCAAATCCCTGACACATTCACATAGAATGTCATCTTGCATAACCCATCATGTTGGAATCAATTAATGAAGATTGTATACTATCGATCATTGGACAAACAGAGAACAATCGATATCACATATCATTTGGTTTAACTTGTACAACTATATTAGCAAAATTTACATTTTATTATCAAACAACAAAGCCTTTATGGGTGGAATATTGTTTGATCGAACGACAGAATTGTAGCTGTATACAAGTGGTTGCATTCACACCAACTCTTTCAGTTGTGAATGCAATTATTCAGAATCGCCGATACATAAGTTTTCAATGGATACTAAATAATTATGATATTATACCATTGGATATCAATCTAATTTTAAAAGAAATTCGGATAAAAAATGATGTTGGTTTGATTATTATATTATTGAAATATATGGCATTGAAGCCTATACCGATAAATATCAATATGAAGGATCTGGAGAAAGTTATTGAGACATTATTTTTGAGTTGGGAACCCATGCTGAACATATTAGAATTCGTATTTTTAAATTCACAACATCATCACACAATATGTAATCTGATAATGGATCTATTCGAACGTATTATGGTCTGGGATAGTTCCAGAATACAATTATATTTAGATTGCACGAGAAATGAGCCAACTGATTTTACAACACTGGCTCGTATATGCAAAAATAATCCCGAACATGCCCACATGTTGTATCATGATATTGATAGCCGGGATAATATTGATTATTTAACATTCGAAATTATTGATGAAGCCGCAAATGTTTTTTGCGATATTATTTCCAAGCTACCTCATGATTCTGATGAAGCCTTGGTGAAAAACATTTACAATAGTTTTGTCAATGTTTTAAATCTGTCATTCTCTCATCGAGTTAGAGAATTAATTAATGTGATGAGAATAGCCCGGGAAAATAATATTGAAATTTATGATAGTGATACAATTATACGCAATTTACGATACAAAATAAAACTAATACCTCAACGTAAATTTTTATCATATGTTTGCAATTGTGAACATAATGTTGTAGAATTATTAGCGGCCCATAATCATTTTGATCTGAGTATTTCTCAAAATATCATTGATGACATGGTAGACCACTATGTATTAGCCGAGTTGGAACAATACACCGAGGTAACAGACAAACTAAAATATATTGTGGATTTTTTATTATGGATCAAAGATTTAAAATTCAATATAAACATTGATTTAACATTATGGCTGCCATTCTTACCTCAAAAATTAGAAAACGTCATAAATGATACATGTGCTTCGTATATTGAATTTATACAAAACTATTCTCAGCAAAATAAATAATGTGTATAAGTATACATATTATTTATTAATTAATTAATTAATTAATTTGAGAGCATGTTCATCTTCTGCTGGAATACATCAATAATATCTTCATCATAATTGATTCGGATAAAGAACAGTTCATTATCTGCACAATACTTGTTCTTCATCATGTCACGTTTTTGCGATCGTTGGAAATCAGCTACGGTGGGATGGAAAATAAGGTATATGTTGTGGCCCATCGACTTCAACAAATAATTGAATGCTATCAATATCAACTTGAAAATCTATATACTCAATATATTGGTACTCTTTCGTTTTATCATTGAATGTAACCACTTTGTTTGGGTAAATTATCCAGGCGTAAAACATTCCGTTATACAGGTTAACAATTTTCGCCATAACTCTTTGTATAATTGTTGTTATCGATCTTTTACTTCTTTTTAAATGTGCACATTTTTCATTCGAATCCATCTAAAAATTGATTTTTTAAGTCTTTGATAGGGCAAAGAAATGATTATATGTGCATTATACAAGCATTATACAAGCATTATACAAGCATATCATTAATGGGTGGGTTATTAAGTTATTTCAATGCTGATCAACTAACACAAAAAGAAGATAGCATATCACTCAATCAAGTGAAACTGCCGGAATACCATGATTTCCCACCAACTGAATATGATTCGCCAACTGAATATGATTTTCCAACTGAATACGATTTACCAACTGAATATGATGATGTTCCTGAATATGATGATGTTCCTGAATATGATGATGCCCCACCAACTGAATATGATGATGTTCCTGAATATGATGATGCTCCTGAATATGATGATGCCCCGCCAACTGAATATGATGATGCTCCGCCAACAGGTAATTATAGTTGCACAAGTGGCTCCGGTTCTAATGACAGTTCTAATGACGGATCTAATGACGAATCTAATGACAATGATATGCTTGATATCAAAAAATATAATATAGTCAGTGGTGAAGATTTTTGTCTGATTTATTTTCCGGATGATGTCAATGATTGTTTAACCAATTTGTACTCTTTCAGCAACATCATTAATAAAAATACTTTACATAATTATTCAATGAAATGGATAAAATTCAACAAACAACATAAGTTAGAATCTCGATACATTTTTGGTACCAGAGGTATATATAGATGTTCATGCAATAATAAATGGTCAACATTGAAGATGAAAACAATTATATCCTTCACTCGTGATAAAGCACCAATAAAATATGTAATAACAATATTTAATCAACGATGTAAAAAATGTAATAATTATGGTAAAGTCATACTGAATGTTGATTATGGCTACGATCTTCAGGATGTTTTTGATAAATTAAATAAACCGGTTAAACCCAAAACTAATGATTATAGTGATACATATGATAATAACATGAAAGCCGGCCATGATAATAAAAGATGTGTAGCATGCCAATATGGTTATTGTGATAAGAAATTTTAGGATTAATATAATATTTTTAATAAAAATATTATATCGGGTCGATCTTGTCGTCAATTGAAGAATCTATTTTAGAGCCAATATTTATTGAATGAAATATTATATATCGGCTTGTTTAATTATTCGTGATAATATTGATTTATTGGAACCATGGTTGCAATATCATTTTTTTATTGGATTCGAACATATTTATTTGATTGACCACAATAGTAATCCCAAATTGTCCGATTATGCATCAGTGAATAATTATATTAAACAATCCAAAATAACATATATACACTCTACTACTCCCGCGTATCAGAGGATAGGATATAATCATGTGTTAAATACATATCGAACTGAATCTCAGTGGATCGCATATATTGATTCGGATGAATATATTGTATTAAAAAAACACAATACAATTGGTGATTTCATTAAAAATTATGAAGATTTCGCCGCCGTAAGTATTGGTTGGTATTTATTTGTTTCGAATAATCAAATCAACCATAAGCCAAATTTATTTGAAACATATACAATACGGCATGCATTATCATGTCATTATAAAACCATTGTTCAAACAGCACATGTTATTCAGATGGATATACATAATGTTAGTCAATGTATCAATAATAAAATTGCGGTTGATGAAGCAAAAGTGCCCGTTTCAGGCTACTTAGCAATGCATCAACATACCGATTATGTTCAAGTAAATCATTATGTGATCAGAAGTTTTAATGATTTTAAAAATAAAAATAGAATAGGTAGTGGACTTGGCAGATGCAAACCATTGACTTTTTTTGATGCTGTTAACAATTTTTCAGCGACGTATTGTGATGCAATATTGCAATTTATTGCACGTATCAATTTTAAATTGAATATACCGTCATATGATCATTTTAAATATATTGCAAAAATGGAATTCAATACCGATCCAAATGAAATAGTGACGAGTATTGTAAATAAATTAGCAACTGATCCCAATATAGTCATAAAAGTGGATATGGGAAGAAATGTCAGCTTGATTCCATATGTTGATATTATCAATAGATTTTATCCGAATCGACTAATAAATGGAATTCTATTGTGAGTCAATAAAAAACCCAACTGTACCCTTATTTATGTTCGTATATTGACCAGTATACATAGTTTTCTGAAAATCCTGGAACTGTCTTCCAAGATTTATCATTATTTTGATCGACAGTTATGATGTTGTGACCGAATTTTCCATTAATTTCATAAATCACGAACGATACACTACCATCAGTTTGTCGATAATCACGTGGAACAACAGCCCATTGTTCCTTGTCAAAAGAAGGATTTGCATTCCACAACAGCACGGTAGATTTATTGATTCGATTGATATAATCAGAATTTGGACCATAGGGTGGTTGTTGGGGAATTTGATTGAATAATGACCTAATTGTATAAAAATACCCCCGTTTATCAGGATGCTGATCTATCACCCATTTCGCATTAATTGATGTGTCGTTATCCAACATAATAATACTATTGTATTTTCGATGTAGATCGCTATTATACCCTAGATATTTTCCTGATGACCAATGTTTAAAGGATACCGGTACCCCAAGCGGCACTTTTGCTACAGATACGGGGATTTTTGATTCGATTGGTATATTTGGAATATTTGGAATATAAAGGCCGCGAAAGAACGTGTGCAATGGCGTGCTCAATTTGTATTCGGAATTATCTATGGCAATTTCATTCTTTGTCCAATTATTTGTATTTTCAAATGTGAGCATTTTTCCTACATCATCTTTGAGTACGCTCTCGAGTCTGTCTAATATATTTCGATCACTATAGTAACTGGTTGTATGGTGTGCAAAAAGTGCAATTGAAGAATTCTTCGTCTTTTTAAACCGTTGATAAAAATAATATGCCCCACATTGTGTCAGTATAAATAGTTTGGGGTTATTCGCAAAATTGCCAAAAATACGTGCCATCTCATTATCTCCCAATATTTTTGGTTCAATCTTTCCTTCTGGATCTTCATATACAAGCATATTACCGGCATTATTAGTATTTTGTTCTAAAAATCCAAATCCTTGATATATCAAGATAATGGGTGTGGAAGCATCACAGTTGTCATCAAGAAAACTGGCCATCAAACTAGGTATATCCGTCGATTCATCAACATATGTAACTATGCTAGGATCTTGAAACGTGAGCACTGCTTCAACTTCACGTGAACGTTCACTTTCACGTTCACTTTCATGTTCACGTTCACGTTCACGTTCACGTTCACTTTCACGTTCACGTTCACTTGAGGGTTGATTTCCTTGTGCGGTACCATATATAACCTTAATTCTATCGCTGGTCATATGTTGTAATGTCTTGTACATATGTAATTGTCGTGATAGTGTACAAATATAATCTCGTTTATCGGCGTATTTAGTTTCTTCACACCCGACAATATATAATAAAAAAGGATCACTCTTACTGCCACCATGTTGAGCATTGAGATATTTTGTTTTGTATTTGAAATATTTTTCTTGATAGAGAAGATCTGACATGTGATATCTATATTTGATTGAGATTTTAAAGTGAGATTATTATTTTAAGAGATATGTTTGTTTGGATTTCATTTTATTTTGGGAAATTATCCATATTACATATACTCCAATTTCCAATATTGTTTGAAAATCCCGGAACATTGAACTTTAGGTCAGCAATGATATCTACAATATCTAAATTATTTTGGCCTTCAATCTCGCCGGTAAGTGTAGAAATCGTGAAATTCATTGCAGTTTTTGCTAGATTCGGAATTGGGGTAATTTGCCATTCTTGACTGGTAAAAATTGTAGTGTTTCTGTACAGTAATACCTGATTGGCAATTCCTTTATATAAATAAACTGCATCCAGTTCATTACCTCGAGGAAATTTATCATATAATGTTCGGATTGCATAAAATGCATTGCTGGTTTGCTTAGCGGGCTTTTCTATTATCCATTGCGCATTTATCGATGCGTTAGTATCCCATAAGGTGATACTGTAGCGGAAATCATATGATTTTGGGTCATAACCAAGATATTTATTATATCGTGTATGTTTAAAAGATACAGGTACTCCTAATGGAATCACTATTGCATTAAAAGATGGTGCGCGACACAATCCTGAAGGTTCCCGAATATAAAGTCCCTTAAAGAACGGATACCATATCCACGATATAATCGGTCTGTCCTCGAGAGATGTAAAAGGTTCATCAGGTTCATCACGCTCAATCTCAATGTTAAACATTCGGGCCCAGTCCTTAACCGCATGATAGTCCAATTTCATAGTAACAGTACCATCCCGATATTTTCCCAATATATTATACAGAGATTCAATACTTTTGAAGAAACTCGACCCATTATCTATTGTATTTTGTATGCGCGGAAAAAATGCAATCGATGTAATTTCAGTGTTTCTAAAACGTTGAAAAAAATCGTAGGCTCCATATTGTGACAACAAAAATAATTTTGGATTTGCTTTAAAATTTTCAAATATATGTGCCAGCTCATCAACTCTCAATATTTTTTGTTGATTGAGTCTCATCGGCACATTTCGATCATAAATTTCATATACAAGCATGTTACCAGTATTTGTACCAGTAGTATCTAAAATTCCAAATCCTTGATATACCAAGATAATAGGGGTAGTTGCATCACAGTTAGCAACAAGAAGATCAATCATCAATTGAGACATCAGTGGATTCTTCGACATATGTCACCATATCAGAATTTTTGAATACAAGTGACAATTCAACTTCTGGCAATGGCTGGCATGTCGGTTGATTACCCTGGGCGCTACCATATATAACATGAATTCTGTCACGGGCTATGTGTTGTTGATTGATGTACATATTTAACTGTCGGGATAATGTACACATATAATCTCGTTTACCTGAAGCTTTAGTTTCTTCACAACCGACTATATATAACAAAAAAATGTCCCTCTTACTACCGCCATATTGAGCATCGAGATATTTATTTTTGTACTTCCAATATTTCTCTCGATAAAATAAATCGGACATTTGGATCTATATTTTGTTGAGATTTTAAAAGGATTGCCATTGTTTCAAACAAAAAATTGAAAAATAAAGTATTTGAATGACAGATAATAAATTATCGTTATCATCAACCAATGAAATATCTATTTGTGTTATTTCTATTCTTTATTGTCACACATGCTTGTAACAAAATTGATTGTAGACCATACATTGAGGCATGTGGCGGTATATGTGTGTGTACATGCAATCTTCCCACTTGTGTATGTTGTCCTACATGTGTCGCCTGTTTAGGGCCAATGTGGGCAGATTGTTGTTCTTGTTTTGGTCAATGTAACATTATTATACCGAAAATAATGAATGATACATGCAGTATTGAATATAAATGATTATTTTATCAATGCTATCTATCAGGATATCATTAAAAAATTGAAAAATAAAATACCTAATGGGAAAAAAAATATAGCATTGATTGCTAAAGAATATGCCGATCTGAAAAAATTAGAATTTAATGTATGCGACCATGATATGGCTGCGGTTGATCAACATGGAGCATTTCCAGTTGATGCCATTATTATACATAATAAACCTCACTTCAACAGACACATTGTTGAAGTCGGTGATAGATTGGAATTTTTCGATTCGATCGTAATTGCATTACCCCATAGAAAAATGCATAAAGGTGAATACAATAGTAAACCTTTTGGCATCAAACATCGATTGATGAGGATACTGGTGATAGATATCTGAACAAACAGTTAAAAGCCAAACTGTAAAAAATTGAAAATTTAATTATTTGCTAATAATAATCAGCAAATAATTAAAATATACTTAATGATCGAATTTTTACTGATGATAATATCATATCATATTATCCAAAGTTTTGATGAAGAACAATCATTAGATTCAGATGATGAACAAATGGAAGAACATCATATTATTATAGGATTTTTAATTATGATGTAGCCTTTTAACTATTGGTATGGGAATAGCAGTCGTATTCATAAAAAATTGAATTAAAAAAATCTCTATAAATATATAACATCCATGAATAACAAAATATCAATGGAATACATACTAAATTTACCTGTTGAACAACCCAGCAATCCGAATGATAATGAAATAGATTGTGGTAAACTTTCTATTGAAGACCAGAAGGCAAAAGTTTGGGCAATACTACAAGATATTCTGAAAAAACAATCTTAAAAAATTGAAAAATATAATCAATGCCCATTACAAATAATATTCTACTATAAGATTATTTGTAATGGGTGTCACTATCACCACGCACATCAAAATTATTGATCCATCGTTATATTATAAAAACATTGATCTGGTCAGCCTATACAACTTGAAAGCAACTTCAAAAATATCATATGAAATCATCGACAAAATATTAACCCACAACATTTATTTTTATCGAAAGCATCGCACATGGGAAACTGTGCGTGGATCCATGTGCCGAAGTGGTCATTATTACATCTTATCGTATACAGCAGACAAAACAAAATGCATTCCTATACAACAAATTAATCATACTTGTGTTGAGTGTAATAAAATTGTTCAATCTTTTTCATATTCGAATGTTTGTTATGATTGTGATCTGGATTCAAGACCAACTGAATCAGAAGAACAATGTGCTTATTGTCATCGTGTAGCGAGTGATGAATATCTTGGTGTACAATATTGCTCACGGTGCATATAATGGAAATACAATAGTAACTTTTTTTATAATGTAAAAAAATTTGCCGCCATAATATACACAAAAGTTATGTGCGATAAATAATATTTTTATTTATTGCATATATGACATTGATTACCATTATTTTTTGTATTCGTATAACATTTTTTACAAATGGAATGAGAACAAATAAGAAAGATACAATCCAATATTTGATGACAATAGACACAGACAGTCTCATTAATTATGTCAATATGATTGATATTCCCCACATCAATAATGATTTGATTCAATCTCATTTTATTATTACTATCGAGAAAAGCATGTGATAGACACATATTTTTTATATCGAAAGATGATCGGAAGTGAGCATTAATTCTATTGATACATTTAACATTACCAATCTCAGCACCCATTAAATAATATTTTATCATGCTATCGTAATTTTTTTTATCAGAATACCATTCGGCTAAATTAATAATGGCATCAGAATCACCTTTCTCGATAGCTAATACATAATACTTAATCATATTGGCCCAATCTTTTTGTTTTTTATACCACTTTGCTAAATTAATCATGGCATCCGAATCACCTTTCTCGATAGCCAATAAATAATACTTAATCATATTGGCCCAGTCTTTTTGTTTTTGATACCATTCTGCTAAATCATTCATGGCATCAGAATCACCTTTCTCGATAGCCAGTAAATAATATTTCATCATCTTATCCCAATCTTGTTGTTTTTTATACCATGTTGCTATATTATACATGGCATTGGAATCACCTTTTTCAATAGCTAATAAATAATACTTAATCATATTGTCCCAATCTTTTTGTTTTAGATACCACATTGCTAAATTATTCATGGCCTTCGAATTACCTTTCTCGATAGCCAATAAATAATACTTAATCATATTGGCCCAGTCTTTTCGTTTTTGATACCACCTTGCTAAATCATTCATGGCATCAGAATTATCGTTCTCGATAGCCAATAAATAATATTTCATCATATTATCCCAATCTTTTCGTTTTTGATACCACTCTGCTAAATCATTCATGGCATCAGAATCACAATTCTCGATAGCCAGTAAATAATATTTCATCATCTTATCCCAATCGTGTTGTTTTTGATACCATGTTGCTATATTATACATGGCATTGGAATTATCATTCTCAATAGCTAATAAATAATACTTAATCATATTGTCCCAATCTTTTCGTTTTTGATACCATATTGCTAAATTATTCATGGCCGTCGCATCACCTTGCTCAATAGCCAATAAATAATACTTAATCATATTGGCCCAATCTTTTTGTTTTTTATACCACCCTGCTAAATCATTCATGGCATCAGAATCACCTTTTTCGATAGCCAATAAATAATATTTAATCATATTGACCCAGTCTTTTTGTTTTTTATACCACCCTGCTAAATCATTCATGGCATCGGAATCACCTTTTTCGATAGCCAATAAATAATATTTAATCATATTATCCCAATCTTGTTGTTTTTGATACCATCCTGCTAAACAATTCATAGAACGTGAATCACCTTTTTCAATAGCCATTAAATAATATTTTATCATAAGTTCTTCGTGCATACGAGTATCAAGGTTTGAATTTAAAATAAGCATGTCATAATAAAATGCGTAATGAAATAAAACGACCGGATTTTTGTTAATTAAGACATCATCATCAAAACGGTGATTAATTAAACAATCATGAACTAATTTCAAATCAGTATCACCATAAATTTCAACATAATCATACGGTGTATTTAAAAAAAAGTCGATGATTGATTGTTCCATAGAATAGAATGACATATTGGAAAGATGATCAATATATTAAGAGCGAATTAATATTTCAATTTTTTTGATGAATTTTCTCATAAAAATTGAAAAATATATTCATTGATAATTTCAATCCCGAATCAACAGAATTATTCCAATTATTAATGAATCTATCGCAAGATACTATGATTTGTATTTTTTCACATGTCGATGGTTTGTCTCTCATACGATCGATGGTAACTTGTCGATTTTTTAGATTAACCATTGATAAGATCATCCGAGAAGCTATGCACCACGATATGTATGAACATTTATTTCAAATAAAACCATTAACGATTGATATATTACAAAAATATTTACAGCATGCAGACAATAATAATGAATTAGCAAATCTGATGTTGGCAGCATACTTATCGAATCATTTAGAATTCATATCCATAATCATTGATGATGCAATAACAAGAACAAGACCACCATCATTTAAGTTATTTGATGGTGGTCCCGATCATGATAAACGTAATTTTTTCAAAAGCAATTTCATTTTTAATTCCATTCCTCAACATAAATATCACAATGTGAATATTTCGATCAATTTCAAAGAATGTTTGGTCGCGTGGTTATTTACACTTTACAATGCCAATCGAATGGATCTTTTCTATCGGATGTATCCAAATTTACATGGTTATGTCCCGGATAAGTGGTACATATTCGATTGTTCATCCTATTTATTTTCTGATCGCGATATCATTAAGATTGATAATTGTATCAAGAAAGCGAGCTATCATGGCGAAACTGATTTGTTCCATTATGACAAAATACATAAACAAAAAAATTATATTTCTACAAAATTAGAAACCTACATCATTTATGCTTTGTATGGCGGTCATTATACATTATTTACTGAATGGTATGGGCGTAAGTATCAAAGCATCAAACATACTTGTCAACAACTCGATGGTAAGGAACTTGTGGGTAGAGATTATGAGCGTCAATCACTCGATCAATTCCGAAGATCATTTCATAAAATTATTGTAACGGGTTTACTTCGATGTAACCATCTTGGACATTATAAGACATACAAATCAACAATATTTTACAATGCATATTATAGAGTTACCGACCGACATATTAGTTTTAGCGATATTTTTATTAATTTGCCTATTACAGATACTATTATTTTGCCATTGGTATCGTTGGATACATTTCAATTATGCATACAAGAATTTGCCACGCGAGCCTACATACCACAACAATATGTTAGTATACTCGAATCCAATATTTGTCAACAATATACAATAATTAACGACCATATACCAAGTCGTTTTTATAATTTAGCCCGACATTTAAATTATGAAGGGCGACCAAAAAATCATTACATGATATATTTTAATGATGCAGAAGCATATTTAAACGAGGAAACAATACAAAAAATGATATACCATAATGAATTAGATGCATTGGAATATGTAGTAAAATATGATATTGATTATCAAAATGACACTAAAAGCATGGATTTATATGCACAAACTGCATTATGTGCTGGACATTGGGAATTATTCATTCAATTATTTGAAAAGAAGCATCCGAATGATCCACTCAAGAAATTTCATAAAATGATTTGTACCAATTTATTGAGATATAATCACGTTGATTTATTTACGGCTTATTTTAAAACAATTCCACAAACCAATGCTTATTATCAAGTAATAACAAAACGTATTACAATGGAAGATATTTTTTCTCATGGTTTAGTGATTAATTTAAATCTCCCTTTATTATCTCTTGATACTTGGGAATTCTTAATCAAGGAATTCCAAATGGTGGTACCACTTCCTTTATCCAATTGTCACGTTGGTTCCATGGCTACAGAGATATATGAAAAGTATTTGGAATAAAAAATTGAAAAATAAAGTGTTTGGGTGTCGCTATTAAGATTTTAATTAGTATCAATCAATGAAATACTTAATAGCACTATTATTATTAGTTAAGGTTACATGCGCTTGTAATAAAGTTGCTTGTGCGGCATACATTGGAGCATGTGGTGGTATATGTACCTGTGACTTCCCCGTTTGTGAATGTTGTCCTCAATGTGTTGCCTGTGCAGGAGCAATGTGGGCTGAATGTTGTTCTTGTTTTGGTAAGTGTGATAGTTATTTACCGAAAACAATTAACCATACACTTCTTGTTGTCACAGACCAAGGTATGGTTACCCAAAATACTAATTTTATTCCATTACGAACTGCTAATGGTTGTGATGGCGCAACCAATCATGCAACTTGCTTACGTTGTGTCAGACGTGGTGGTCCCGTGACAATGAATTATTGTGAATGTCATGGTGATTCATGTCAAATATTAAGTCGAGCCGATATTTGTTGTGCACCAGGTCAATCTGCTTCATGTCATTGCACTATTGATGGAGTGGCAATATGTTCATGTTAAAATAAATTTATTTATACCCATATAAATAAATTTATTCTGTCGACAATCTCAAATTATCCACTTTGCGTTTTTAAGATATTTTGAATATTTTTTTATCTCTATCCCATTTAATCTGGTCACTTTAGTGAAAGCCGGAAAATTTAACACTAAATGAGATATTTTGGTATCGACAATTTGACATGTGAGAGCATGAAGTGATGATATTGACAGGTGGCCATTTGGTAATTTGGATTGTTCATGTGTAATGATAATATTTTGGATACAATCTAGTTCAATCCGAAGATGAGTAGCATAACATACGATATGAATATGCAAGGTGTGAATATTTAATGTTGTCAATAATTCTCTTTGGTGCATTTTAATTTTCAAATAATTCAGACATGGTAGGCGACCAAGGTAACCAAATGATTGGGTTTTTAATTGTCCTAAGAAAATCAATGATTCGAGAGTATCAGGCAAATATTGCATAATGTCACTGTATGGCTCGTCAGCAATGAATAAATATACCAGATTACTCGTTTTTAGTGACGTAAAAAAATTATTAATACGAAAGGCTTGTAACTTTTCAATTTGTCCACAACATTTGATGAGATCAGAAAAATCAATAGTATGATTTGGTGCATAAATTTCTTTCACATTACCAACTGGAGATTTCCCAATGAAAGCGGATATTGACGCCAAAGATGGTGATACATATATACTATTGCTGCTAATTATTTGAGTTGCAGTAAAGATACTTTGGTTATCAACATGTAGACACTGATAGTTGACAAAACATTCGTAAAAATTTATTGAAGCTGCTGGATTATGGAAAATAATAGGTAGTGGTCCTAAATAATCGACTGAATTATGTATGTCACTATAACCAGTGCCGTACATGCATTGTACTTTAGTGATGGGATAAGATGTAGATTTTGATTTTGATATGACATTGTGAATGAATGCATACAGTACATTTTCCTTATCGGTCAGCACGCACCAATTATCCTCTCTCAGTGCCCAACATCTCAATATTTGAGAAACACCTGATAAATTGATAATAACAGACAATCGTAGTGCCATTGAAATAAATATATTAATTGTATTGAATGGTCCAATTATGCATTATTTTTTTCAATTTTTTTTTCAAGACGGGTATACTACATCAGCAATGCTTTAATGCTTTACGGCAAAATGGGACATTTTGATGCACTGCAATGGTTGCGTAAAAATCAAACAAATGGATGTACCACAATAGCAATGAATGATGCTGCTACATATCGGGACCGAATAATTATATAAATTTATTTTATTGACAATGTAATTGTAACCTAACTTTGATTATTCGACCACAGCAATCGGTAACCGTGATGAATAATACAGAATTTCTCGAAATTGTACTTAAATTCACTTGTGATATGCCACTTATCACCAACCCATTAACATATGTGCGATATTGATAAGGTGGCGTACCATCAATTGCTGCGTAAAATAACATAGTAACCGTCAGCGGAATAACAGTTTGATTGTCATACAAATTACCGGCCACATCACTAATTTTCACACTAAATACCGGACGTAGACCAGTAATAGCAATAACATCGGTGACATACATTAAAGTACTAGTGTTATAAATGTTCACACCATATATGCCATCTTTATTAACTGTACCGGGTGCAGTAGACAAATATTGATAATTATAAGTCCACCTGTAATTAAAATATTATTTGTAATATTATTTACAACAATGATATTGCCATAAATTATATCACTAATAGTAATTGTTGATGCGGGAGTTGCACTTGCGGTATATGTAACTAGTGTTGGTTTGTATGTTATAATAGCCGTATATTGGGTATTACAATCGATAGTATTGGTTGACACGGTAATAGTGAACATATCTGATGGTATGTTCAAAGGATAAATACTCGAATTTAAAAACCATTGTATAGACTGATTGACTACATATTGTAAATCACCCGTATTGTAAGACTCTGTTGGATTACTTGTTTTATATAAACCCGCCGTAAGGGATATCACTAATCCAGTTTGTTCGATTGTAATTCTCGTTGTAAGGTCAGTCATATTCGTATCTAAATATTTTATATTTGGATACCAATGCATCTACCTGGTGAGAATGAGACAATATATCAAATACGAATTTATTTAAAGATGATGCGAAAAATAAATGCCACTTGGTATTTCGATAGATGAAAATTTCCATATATGGATCTAATATATCTATAAAAATTGAAAAATTAATTATTTAATGATACGTATCATTAAATAATTAAATAATTAAATAATTAAATAATTAAATCATGACTATGCAACCCGAATATAAATATAAATTCATTGGATATGGTACGTATTTTCCGTTGTCATACATTAGTGCACCAATAAAAAATGCTTTATACGATGGTAATTACGATGCAATAATTGACTTGTTGCGAAATCACGAACAAGAAATACCCAACGTTCTCAGATTTGTTGTGGGTTCGGGGCGAATTTCATTAATGAAAATGATCGCATCAACGTTCAATTATGACATAAAATATAATAGCGAAATATTGTTGCAAACAGCTGTGGATTACAACCAATTAGATACTGTCAAGTATCTATTACAATTTAATGATGATATCAATTTTGATCAAGGAATTTTAATAAAAATATGTTCTACGATTAGTAAATTATGTATATCTAACATGTTACAATTATTAATTCGTTGTGGTGCATGCATTGATGTTGACAATCAATATCCGATGCGGGCTAGTCTATATAATGACAACATTGGTAACATTAAATTATTAATAGACAACAATGCTAGTGTTCCAGTTTTATTGGATACCAATATATTGCGTGCAGTCATAAATAATAAAAATGTTGAAGTCATAAAAATATTATTGGATACCAATATATTGCGTGCAGTCATAAATAATAAAAATGTTGAAGTCATAAAAATATTATTGGATCATGAAGTGAAATTCCCAGACGTGTCTATCAATAATCAAATTATCACCATTGGAGATATTGATATTATACGATCATTTATAAATTTCGACATTACTTTTAACATTAATTTCGGATTGCAACATTATGCTGGTCGTCATCGTTTCGATATTGTCGAATTATTATTAGATGCAAATGCTGATGTACATTCGAACAATAATGCAGCTTTAGCTCATGCTGTTAGGTCACAAAATATCTAGATGGTAACTTTATTATTAAATCGTGGTGCTAAATGGTTTGATATTGAGGAAGACGAATCGTTGATGTCATTTGTCGATTTTTTGGAAACACAGGGATTGACAATGCGACAAATTATATCGTTTTTATTTAATATTCGCCATCAGCCGTACGGGAAATAGTTGAATAATTTCCAGCTGATTGCCAATCAGTTGCAAATGTTCCTCTACAAGTACCATTTGGAATAAAGTCTCCTGCTATTCTATGAATATCACCTGTGCCGGTCGTCTGTAAAATAATATTAACAAATCCTTCCGGTGTTGGTATAATAATATCTTTGTACAGGTGGACACGGATTACATCATATTATATCTCGATAAACGACATGACAATTATTGCAATTTTGCGACATGTAATATACATTTAATTTATACGCCAATCGTATTAATTTTTACCAAGATTCGTGATAGTAGCAATGACGGGTTGGTATTTTTTGCAAATAAATTTATTTATGTGATCATAAGTAAATTTATTCAGTCGACACTCTACCATGATTTATGATAATAAAATTGATCTGAGTAATTTAATGATTTATGTAAATCGGATTTTAATTGATTGTCTACCATATATTGTTTTGTCATAAGTTTCCACCCGTTGTCATTGTGATTAAAATACTTGCGTATTGCATCGATCCTCACTTTTTTATCGCGATATATAGTTTTCTTACTACAATATTTACGAAAAGTTGGAAATCTAATCGAGATACATTTTTTCCTAACATTATTTTCAGTGTAATAATACCACTTGATTCCTGTTGAGCGATAAGAAATTGTTTTTATTGATGTTTCTGTCATCATAACAATATTAAAGAAGTTTTTACTTTCTGTAATTGAATATTTGGATAATGGTTTGGACACAGTGGGATTTGGTGATTCTAATTTTAGTATGGTAGTAATATGTAATGGTTTTTCTGCAATATCACCAGAATCACATGGATTGCGATTGGTACGACTCCATTCCGATTGGGCAGAAGCAAATGTAATTCGGTCGGTTTTGATAATTCGGTCGGTTTCGATAATTTTGTCCATGTGATACTATTGGTTACTAATGAATAGCCCCATCAAATATTAAAAAAATCAATTTTTTATGATTGGCAATTAGAATTAATCATATGTCAAAGTTGATAAATTTATTCATATCGTATGTAATCTTAATGCATTTATTTGGTGCGACATAATCATTATCGGTTCGATCAGTGTGTAATACTAATCTAATGATCAAAGCATGAATGTTGTATTTGATATTTAACTTGTTCGTATCAAGTATATCTCCAATGATGGCTGCCGAATCATCAATAAATTGATAATGAATATCAATTAGTTCGCCATGCATCAATAAAAAATATCGCACAATACAAAAGTCATCCCCGATGATAATCTGAAAGCGAGTATATGCATTACAATTAATTTTATTCGATAAACATTCTCGATAGTAACCAACAACTTCTGCCATTGGTCCATTTGATCGTGGATTAATGCCACTGCCGCCATTGAATTTAATATCAAGATCAAAATATGTACCCATCGTTGGACATTTTGTTTTGTTATCATATTATCTGGATAATCAATGCTTTTCAGATGATTAAATATGATATTGATGGGATCGAATGTATCCGGCATATAATCGTTTTCTAAAAAAAAAATCAATATACTCACCAGTATTATTATTAATGTTAGCATCAATAATATTTTTGATGAGGGTTGTTATTATGATACAATTAGGTCTACTTTGCCCCTCCCTGTTGCATTTTCATTGGCGTGGTGGGCTATCATATTAGACAACTCAGCACCTCTGTTCAGTAATAAATTGATCATTGACACATTTCGTAATTTAACTGCAATCTTCAATGCATTATTATTATTCGCCCCAATGTCTACATTATTGTCCAATAATAACATGATATTGATATCTCGTGCGAAAATAGTATTTTTTATAAAATCATCATTATTAAAATCCACACCACAATCCAACAGTAATTGTATCATGTCGATATTGCTGTATTTTACAATTGATTGTAAAATAATCTTATCCAATTCAGTAGGTATCTTTACACCATTATTTAATAATAACATCGCGTGTTTGAGTTTATTATGATATATGCTAGCTTTGATAGGAAACTCATCATTAACATGAAAATTCGCTCCCTCGTTAATCAATAATATCAATATTTCAACTGAATGCATTTTTATTGAATATTATAATATTAATATCTTGATTGGCATTATAATATTCAATATTTTTCAGATCGAATGGGTCGCGGATTCAAATTAACTTTTTTTCAACATACCTACCTCCCACGACAGAATATGACGTCCAGATCCGTATATCATCCGTTCTGCATATTTCATATTGGGTGAAATAATTAAATGCCCGCCTGCAAAGGAATTAAGGGAGTACACTGGTGCGATATGTAATTGTGATTTAGATTTTGATAAATTATTAGTCGGTTTATCCATAATGGGCCAACTCGTATAACCAATAAATTTGCCACGTAATGTTTGATGTGAATTTTCAAACAAAATATTATTATCATTTATGGTGACAATATAATTCAAACCGATCATTTTATTCCATATTTTTGGTCGATCGGTGTAGTGCAACGGTTTATTTGCATTTTTTCCCATGTATTTGTCATTATCAGAATAATATTCATCAAAGAGCTTGCCTCTGTATGTGATCGAGAATGTGTAAACAGAATTTTTGTGCATATTTACTATATATTTAACACAAATAATAAACGTCATTGTAACGAGAAAATGTATTGGGGACACAACGTCATTTGCTATAATATAATGATATAACATCGACTAATAATATATCAAAAATGCAAAACACTTATTGTGACGGACCGACATTTAGTTCAGATAAATCTTTGACAACCAAAGATATGTGCCAGTTATGTCGATCATTGAATAAAAAATTCGGGGATGATTACAAATTTGTACCCGAGTCTGTACCAGAAGGTGGAATACAAATGGCATGGTGGTATGGCAAGAAAGGCAATGAATACAAAACAATGAGATTTCTAGCACATGACTGTGGTACATGGCCATCAATCAGTAACAATATTCTTGCCAAATGGAAAGAAAATGAGGAAGAAATAATATTTGAATCCAAACCGCCAGAAAAATTGGTCATTCGCACTATTCTTAAAGCATTTAATGATGCACCAAGTTGGACATTAGATGAATTGCACATAATTGAAAAATGCTTCAATGAAATTGGATTTGATCTACAAGGAAAGATGCCATTAAAAAAATCTCTCTGTCTCGATCAACAACCAATTGTGCCACCACCCAAATGCTATAAATAAATTAATATAATGCATCATACGAAATATTATATTAATTAAAAATTGAAAAAGGAACGGCGAAATACACCCGAATTAACAGATTTCCATATTATTCTGATGATTCCAGCAATTTTTCGTCAATTGAATAATACTCATGCACAAGTGTTAATGAACCATATCACAACGCCTAAAATGTCTAATATGTCTAATATGTCTAATATGTCGATTGTCTTTTCCCCATTGTGCATTAATTATGCAATGATCAGGTTGGCTACGGGATTAAAAAATCGTACATTAACCGAACTAGCAAATCGAGCTTACTATACCAATTCCGATACGTTGATCCTTGCAAGTTTTTCTTTGGCATCCGCACAAAATGCATTACGCACATATAAAAATGTATATTATGAGTGCACAAAAATATTAACGATTAATAAAATATATAGCTCGGATGATTTCCCATACAAACCTAAATTTTTAGAATTCGCAACTAAAAACGAGATTGAGATGGTGAATTTTTCACATAGTGCTGCTGTGACAAACTCAATTAATTCATTTGTTATGTCTCGTACTGAAAATTTAATTCCGAAGTTGATACCAAGCAATAGTTTGAATGTCAACACAAAAATGATTTTAGTATCCGGCGGATATTTCAAAGGTCGGTTACGCTATCCTTTTATTGAAATTATACCAACAAAATTTACTACTTTGGCAGGCATGCAAATTAACATACATTCCATGTATTTAGAACCATGTCAATGTATGTATGCCGAAAGCAATGAATATCAAGCTGTTGCCATACCATTCAGTGGATCGCATTTTGAACTGTTCATCATACTACCCAAAAAGGGCGCAAATTTTATTATGTGGAATGTCCAAATTATGATGAATAAATGCCGATCAACACTGGTAGATATATTTTTACCTAAATTCACTCAGCAATCCAACATACCATTGGTAGATATTTATAAAAAAATCGGTGTTAATGATTTATTTACTAGTGCAGCTGATATGTCGAATGCAACGACAAAATCTGGATTATGTGTTGATGCAATACACCATGAAGTAGTTGTGACTGTTGATGAAACCGGATCGAATGCTTGTGAACGAGATAATCAAGATAATCGAGATAATCGAGATAATCGAGATAATCGAGATAATCGAGATAATCGAGAGTCGGCGTGCATCAGTGATAACCCGATTATTGTCGACATTAATCATACATTCCAATATCACATTCTGAGCCCGGATCATGTGATATTGTTTTCTGGCGTATATGATGGGTAATAAGAGAATTGATACAAAATAAAAATGCAACTAGCGGTTTTTTATAGAGTCAAATATGAGAAAAATCTCAATTGATAAAAGATAAAAACGTAAGATTGATCTTGCAATTGCCCAAGAAGCTGACGTCACCAAACAATAAATATTATTTATAACATGAATAATATTTATGCAAAAATAATATATGGAAATTATTCATTCAATCAGCGACCATACTGAAAAATTTCGTTATATGTACCATTTCTCGTATATTTTATCAATTGTAAAATTTCCCCCACCAAATCGATTTATATTCATTTGTTACCAATGGCATATTATATTTTAATTCCAATCCACTACACAACCACCATTCCAGTATATAAATATACCCATTTCGATAAGCATCAAGGATTGCCTTAGTGGTATATTTTAATTCCAATTGACTGTTCTTCCACCAATCCAAGATATGATAATGACCATTGCCAGAAGCATTGTCGATTGCGTTAGTAGTATATTTCAATTCGAATTGACTATTCTTCCACCAATCCAACATATAATAATTACCATTGGCAGAAGCAACATCCATTGTTGCCGATGTATACACTAACTTGATTCCGCTATTCTTCCACCAATCTAATACATGAATGCGATTTTGGCATGATGCATTGTCGATCACATGTTTTGGACATTTAAATTCAAATTTATTATGTTTCCACCAATTCAATACGTGAACATGATCGTTCATCGATGCTATGTAAATCACTTCTTCACTTAATTCGATTTTTAATTGACTGTTCTTCCACCAATCTAATACATGAATTTGACCACATTGTGATGCTTGATATATTGTGGAATTTGAATATACTAATTGCAATCGACTATTTTTCCACCAATCCAAAACATTAATATGACATCTGTCTGATGCTTGACCTATCGCACTGACATCATATCTTAATTCTAAACCACTATTTTTCCACCAATCCAAAACATCAATATGACCGTTGGCTGATGCTTGACCTATCGCACCGGTATCATATCTTAATTCTAAACCACTATTTTTCCACCAATCCAAAACATCAATATGACCGTTGGCTGATGCCTGATTTATTGCACCGGTATCATATCTTAATTCTAAACCACTATTTTTCCACCAATCCAAAATATTAACATGACCATTGGCCGATGCCTGCTTTATCGCATCTGCATCATATCTTAATTTTAAACCATATATTGGTTGTATCATTCCACGATGTATATTCCACCAATTTAATACATCAATATGACCTTTTATGGATGCATTGTGAATAATGAGATACAAATATGAACGCGCACAATCTTTAATGCGTTGATACAATGGCAGTGCATTGATTACCATATATTCTTTATTGGAAGTTGCCGATAAATTGCAAATATCTTTTATTGGAAGATAATCAACCAAATATCTTTCAGTATCTAAACAACCAGTTATCATTGTGATTAGCATAGTAATCATCAATTTGACCAATCACCCATATCGTGATAAAATCAATTTTTTCTTTATTCGGAAAAAATTGATTTTTCAAGTCATTGCTAACCCCATATAATTCGAAATATCTATCTTCTCATGACTAGATCCATCAAAATATCGGATATTGTCGCATATTATCATCATAATGAGCAATGTAAAATTTCTGATGAAATTGACAGTTGACAGTCTTTTGTGATAGTGTGCAGTGTATTTCTTGATATCATTTGTGGTGTGCACATTAGTGTGCATCAGTGTGCATTAGTGTGCATCAGTGTGCATCAGTGATCGAATTGCGGAATTGAGAGAAAATATCATTAAACATTCGACCAAATATGGTACCTTTGCATCCATAAATTAAACTATATTTTTAGAGATTAAAAATGAATCGTAAATTTACAATATATTGTAAATTTATGATTTATATTCACCACGCCAGATTAGGTAGGTTATACTTATCCGGAATACTCTCAATTACTTTACGCACGTCATCCGTAATTGGTAATTCTAATATATCTCGTTTTATTTTCAATAGTTGTATTTTTGCATGGTCATCCTCAACATGTTCGATACCATTCTGTTGAACGTAATGAATAGCCCCACTGCAATAGGCCGATTTCGTTATTCTTACGATAATTAACAAATTCAATATGTAACGGTCGGCTTTTGTGGTTGGAATATCTAGTGAATTCAAGTATTTACCGATGCACTCTTCACGTTTGATTGCGTCATATTCACCATCACAACTCTTTTTTATAGTTTTTATCAGTGTAATTAAGGATTCATTGGTTCTCAGTGACCATGATTGAATAGATGGTTCAGTATACTTGATATGTTTCAGTATGCATGGCGGAATACGAAAACTATCTTGTGACTTGCTTATGACGATTTCTTGCATTGATATCACTATTGAATTTAATTATGTACGCGAAACATTAATTATTTCAATTTTTATTGAAGCTGAATCAATCAAAAAAATTGAAATTTTAAATCATTGATGTTAACTTAAGAATCAAACCAGAGCATTACCATGACTACGCAGCAATTCATTATCGAACCATTTAATTATCAATTTGTATTAGATACCAACACACTGACGATTCGAGCAAATCATATCAAAGATTGTTTCGAATGGTGCGCAATTGTTACAAATCAACTGGATCCGCTAACACCGGAAATTATCTTTGGTATGATTTCAGACTACAGAGTTGGGGAATTACAGTCTACTAAAATTGTTTTCCCAAAATCTTATGATGCGGGCGATAGTACATTAGTAATCAACATTGTTAACCGCTTATTCTTACATAAGTACACTGTCGACAAAACTACAGTTTTAACATTAGACCATGTACCAGTATCGGAAATTGTCCGTACACAACACCAAATGCAAAATACATACAGAGAAGCTTACGGTAAATTCAAGCAACAATTAATTGCCGACTGGAATAAAATTAAGTTTAACTGGGTCGGTTGTGCGATTGATTGTGCGGTTGACTGTGCTGCCGGTAATGATGGTGAATTTATTAAAATTATCCAATGGTTTGGCAAGCACTCTAATAAATCCACCCTTATGGATAATGCTGCAACGGACGGTCTTTTGAATATTGTAGCATGGTTACATGAAAACAAATATAATTGTACCGTTGACGCAATGGATTTGGCTGCTTGTTATGGTCATCTTGATGTAGTAAAATTTTTACATGAGAAACGTCTCGAAGGATGTACTACATATGCCATGAATCATGCTGCCTATTGTGGCCATCTTGATGTGGTAAAGTTTTTGCATGAAAATCGTGATGAAGGTTGCACACAAGCAGCAATGGATTTTGGATTTCATCGTTGTCGAATTGATGTCATCAAATATTTGCATATACATCGACCTGAAGTTGACATTATTGTGGGGATGAACACTCTTAGCTTAGAAGATCCGACTCGCGTGGCTATCGTGGAATGGTTAAGATAGTCAAATAAACATAAAAATTAACAAATTATAAACAAATTGCTTAATTTATTTATAAAAAATTGAAAATTCAACATATTGATCGAAACAATCATTAATATATTGATTATCATTGCGATTCATGGACGCCTTGATCGATACATGCAGTACCTACTCAGTGCCATATGATTTGGTTTATCAAATTATCGCACGCATTTCTTGCTTGAATATGTTCCGGATGTTTGACTCATACGGTATCGATTACAATGACATATGTAATTTTTTAACTAAACATAATGCCATAATAACTAGTTCGGTCGCATTGTATTGTATTGATTCCCAACATCAATTCAATAATATCAATATATACATTAATGGTGAATCGGATTGCACCAATGTGGATGTGTACAATTCTCAGTCGGAATCGATTACAGATTTTTGTGGTTACCGTTCATGGTGTAATGTGTTACCAATGATAACTACAAAGGTCGAGAAACCGATATTTACATTTTATGATCAGGGCGACTCATTGGGTAGCAAAGGCACCCATTATTCTTACGATTATTCTTACGATTTCGAATTCACACCACGAAATGCAGAAAACCGCATTGCTATACCAAGAAAACAACTGTTAGGAATGTATATGAAAAACAAATGCGCAGAAGATAACAAATGCGCAGAAGATAACAAATGCGCAGAAGATAACAAATGCGCAGAAGATAATGAATGGCCCACAGAAGATAATGAATGGCCCACAGAAGATAATGAATGGCCCACAGAAGATAATGAATGGTCCACAGAAGATACAGAAGATAATGAATGGCCCACAGAAGATAATGAATGGTCCACTGTCAATAAACCTAATGAATGGCCTAATCCATTACTAGGTACATCATGGGGAGATCAGGATTTCAGCGAAGATATTCGCCGCTCGAAAATAAATGCAACTGCTGTATTGAAAAATACAAATTACGATTGTTACATGAGAACGAGACATCTATCCACATCAACTGATAAACATTATATTATATGTCAATGTCAATGGAAACAAGATACTGATGCCAAACCAATTCTGAATACTGATGACAAACCAATTCTGAATATTGATTTAACTATTACATCCCACTCAAATTTTTTTACAAAAGGATTCGAGCATTTTTCATGTGAGAAATGCATATTTGATGGTAAACAGTGGTATTATCCCGAAATCAAATCATTACTGTTGCTGACCAATAACAAAATTGCAATAGCTGTTCCAATGCATTATTTCGACTGTTTATACATGTCATTTGACGGGAGACAAATATGGTATGTGCATGGTCATGTGCCGATCGATGAGGCGAAAATTCATCCCAATATGGTACCATTGGTGCACCGATATCATCAATATTTTTCACGAAATGCTGGTTTTACATCAATTGATTTTTTTCGTTTAATCGGCGATGATTATAAATTGCCATATTATCAAATGTATTGTGATTATATTAATCATCATCGGACACATATTACGAAATTGTATGGCGTTGATCCAAATGATTTACACCAATTATTTGCAATTGTATTGAGTAGAGGCATACAGCATGATAAAAGTTACTGCGCATTTTTTTCCGATGTTGCTTTGAAAATTCATCAAATTTATTACATGTGGTATTGCATCATGAAATACATCAGTAAAGGATATAATATTGTCAATATTGATCAGTTTAGCATCGTAGATTAAAAAATTGAAAAAAGAACATATTGATGGATCCATGCAGATTAATCATATGTATTCACATGCAAGTCACAAAACCTGCTTTGTCATTATTTATTACCATTCCGATAGAGATATTAAATATAATTCTCACAGCTTGTTTAGATTCATACCCCGAATTTATTAAAACATTGAGGTTGGTCTGCAAATTATCCGAAGCCCATGATGTGCTATTTTTTAAATTTTATTTTCGGGAAACAGTCAGATTCGATTATATGGGAAAGTTATTGTTATCAGCATTTGCAAAAAATCAACATGTAGTGATTCACACAATTATTGAACATGCAATCATTCAATTGAATGGCAAACAAACATTATTTAACAAGTTAGCAAATAAAATATCTAACCAATTGATAACAAAAACATTATTTGACTTAGACACTGAGAAAGATTATAATCGGACTCTTCTTCGTGAGGCGATATTTAAATCTGCTATCACGATAAGTCGACTGGATATTTTGAAATCGATGTGTCCCAAGGCTCCCAGTCCCTTAGGTGAATTATTGTGTTATTTCGCAACAAATTATGGGTTCCGTTGTTATCGTGACGATATAGTAATGTTAGCATCCAAAGGCGATTTTGATACAATAAAGTACATTTTTGATCATTCGATAATTTATCGCGAAATAATCATGGAAAATGATCAGGTGATGACCAATGCAGCATATTCGGGATGTGATGATTTGATTGATTGGTTACTAGAGAAAAAATATTATATTTAAAACAATATCTCGATAAATTTATTCAAAACTTAAATAAATTTATCAGCGAAAAAATTAGCGCCATTTACTACATCAACTGGCGAAATCAAAAATATATATCTAATGAGGCAAGAATCAAAATATTATTCGTACTGGGACAATGCCGATTGTCAATTTATTTTATCATTACCAATAATGGGCAGGATATAAATGTTGTAAACATTTGGTGGCATCAGTAATATCTAATTTTGAAATTCTACTAATTATAGCACCTGTACCTCTCCGACATATTATGACTAATGGTTTATGCGCAATTGTTTTCTCTCCATTGGGATCTGTTTCTACTGCATTACAATGACACAACAATGAAAGATCAATCCGTGACCCAATATCAGCATGAACAGTATTGACCATCAAAAATAAATGCTCCAAGTGTAAATCGATAATCCCATTGATAGTGATACCACATAAGCCACCAGCATTTAGTGTTGTTAGTTGTTTCAAATGTGTTACATTGGTGATAGCTTTAATATCGTAAGCATTCAAACTATTACATGTTAAAAATTTCGCTTGTTGCAATATGTCATCAGTTAATTTCAATCGATGACATTCACTGATATTGTATAAGTCAATAATGTGAAATTTTCTATCTGCATCATGAGCAGTAGAAACAAACATGATTTGTGACAGCAAATCAAATAAAGAGAATAAATATGTTATTACATCATAGCAAACAATTGAAGTTTCCATCAAAATGATAAGATACTAGGTGACTGAATCAGTCTTGTTGATCAGTCCATCTACTTTTCAATTTTATTTAATGGTTTTACAGGGTAATGGGAACAAGCGGATTGAGGTAATTACCCACCAGCTTCCCATCCAGGTGTATATATAGTGTTGTCCATGATAACAATCGTATTGGAATGCGCTAATTTTTTACAGTTTTGGCCACATCATATAATAAGAGTATGTCTGTTAGGATAATTAATATCAATGTATTTTTTGCCTACATTAATTGTTACATTTGAGACAAGTTTTTTTATAATTTCCACTTTGCCATGGCTATTCTGAACATTTGGATGTCACATCAATAAAATGATGTACTGTTCCATATGTTGCGTTTATGTTGTATTTCTTCATCATACAATTAGGTGCGGTATTTATCAATACGATGAGTGGCTAAACTATTCATTCAATAAAAATTGAAAAAAGAAGTACTTAAATTGTACATCAATGTTAGACCAGAAACATACTAATGTTACTCCGGAGAAAAATATATCCAACAGATAATTATGATATTGAATTCACAACATTTAACAATATGATTCGCATTAGAATGGTCTCGAAGAGAAAAATATATCGCGTAGCACATGCACATTCTGATCCATTATCAAGGTACAAAAATATGCCCAATATCGGATTGACTTGTCAAACATTATTCGATCCAAATAGTCACACAAAAGGATTTATATGTGGTTTGCAAATTATATTGGAAAGTCTGAATCTTCCCAGGACTGACGAGAATGATAATAATTATTTGATGATTCCAATGAAAAAATGTTTCCTTTCATATTCTTCTTATTCGCGCCAACCGATTTTTAATTTTACATCGGTATGTGAGGTTTTGTTCGATATCAATGATAAATTGGGAGCAATCAATTTATATGATAAGAAACTAATTAATAAAATTTTAGGTGTGGAGAATCATTCTATACCATTTGCAAAATATTAGAATAATCAAATAACAATAATAATTATTTTCATTTGATTAATGCGCAATCTTCGGATATTCGTCGTAAATCATATATGTTCGAATTATCCGCAATATTCAAGTTTGTCAATTTTAATCGACAAAGAGTACGTGGATTGATGTCACATTCATAACTAGCATTCAATATGTGTAATTCTATAATATATAAATCACGATAAAATAAGTGACATACTTCGGATAAACTTAATTGAGTCGGTACATCACAATGATTCTGAATCTCTTGCCATATGTCAACAGTTTGCATTTTTAATTATGATATACTGTGATAGTACAATTAATTAATACAATTGTTTCAATCAATTTTTTATATAATATGGATATGGTGGCTTAACAAGATATGTTTTAGTTATATTTTGACCTTCCAACCATGTCGCAAGTTCCGTATGACCCCCTGCTTTAGTCACCAATATCATATGCTTGGTGATTCGTCCTAATTTATATTTGTATAACCATTTTACAATATCTGTGTGACCATTAATTGCTGCTCGATGCATTACATCGCTTGCGCACATTTGATATTTTTCGTAATACCATTGAACCACGGCCAAATGACCATTTGCTGCCGCTAACATCATTGCATTGTCTGTACATCGATCGCCTTTTTGATGTAACCATTTTAAAATTGTTAATTGTCCGTGTGCAGCAATACTATCCAACTTGCCGATTCTACCATTAATTTGTAAATAGAACCACTTCACTATCTCAAAATGACCATTTTCGGCGGCCATTCGTGCACCATCACTCGTGATCTTATGCGCATTGTTGTGTATCCATTTAACTAGATCCGTATGTCCGTGAGCAGCAGCAAAATTTATACCATGAGATGTTATTTTTTTTCCTTTTTCGTGCAAATATTTGACAATTCCAGTAAAACCATTAGATGCTGCACAATCCATTGCCTGTGTTGTGCATTGAGAGTATCGATTTTCACACACGAACATAACTGCAGCAAGTTGTCCATTTTGTGCGGCACCATCAATAGCATCAACTGAATAACGTAAATTATCATTGTGTTTCATCACATACACATAACCATAATAAGCTGCAATATCGCCATCTCGGTAATTATCTAATGTTGCTTTTCTTTGACCCACCCACATGAACTCTCGCATACAAGCCCATATCTCCGAATTACTGAATACTGCAAAGAACCCGCACTCATTATATTGTTGTCGCGACATGTGAATAATTTATTGATACTGAATTTGGACATTGTTGACATTTTATTTTTCAATTTTTTTACATAAGGAGCCAATAGAATAAATCTATATGAATTGGAAACAATGGATCATTATTATGAGGATCACAATGGATCAATGGGTGTCGGGTATGCAATTAGTCCATTCACTGTCGATTGTGTCGGAACAGTTAATTATAAATAAATTATTAAACAAATAATTTATTTATGCACTTCTCAAAGTGATGATTTTTTGCAAAAGATAGGGTTTACTGTTACTGGCTCTGTCAAAACATATGATTTGAAATCTTTGCAAGATATGAGTGTGGTATTTGGCTGTAATTTAATTCGACTATCTGAAGTGAAATTTACTTGAAGATCTGTTATTGATCGGTATTTGACACCTTCATATGATGTAATGATAGAACCTTTTTTAATTGTGGCAGTAAGCGAATCTACAGTACTACCATCTGGCTGCTCAATATAAAAATCGGCTTGATTACCAAATTTTGTTTTTGATGGATTCACCAAACAAATTTTCATACCTGGTTTAAGAGTAACAACACATTTTGGTACAA
>Ga0364920_10150_pt1 | contig 28824 bp, 35 predicted proteins | sample SorcelJu500001C8_FD_206961 | JGI IMG/M metagenome (GOLD analysis project Ga0364920, IMG submission 206961) | Enriched cells from Trout Bog Lake Hypolimnion, Wisconsin, USA - BchlTB.June20.5000.01.C8 | ecosystem: Environmental > Aquatic > Freshwater > Lake > Hypolimnion/Profundal zone | place: USA...
CCCAATGATGGATGGGACTGAAAGTGTTGTATTTATGTGGGTTTTCTAGTATTCGTGTGCATGACGTGTGCAGTCAAATAAATTAGCTTGGTAATAAAGCCTTACTTAGCAGCCCAGTAGCCTAGAAAAAATACAAATCCTAGAATTAGGATCACCAAGAAAACAGTCCCAAGTGATGATGATTTTTGCTCTGTCTGCATCGGCACAATTTTGGCTTGCTCTACTGGCTCAACATAAGGCGTATCTAAGCGCTTTCGATAACTCAAACCAGTATTAGGGATGCCGATATTCCCGGTCACCTTGTCACCTCTAATATTTATATCTGCACCCCTGACTCCTAGGGATACGCTTACGCCTGACTTACTGACGTTTAAGCGAATCAGCTTAGATAGTGAAAAGCGTTTCTGGAATCTGAATCCCATTACTATTCCTCGAAAGGTTCACGGGTGTAATGCGCCACCGTCTTATCGGGTTCAGTTGTGACTCTGGTTCTGCGGTGATTTTCTTCATCGAGCGCTGATCTAGTAAATATCTCGGCTCGTTTAGCTGCCTCGTCTTTATCTGCTTGCAACTGGGAGGCTGGGGTCACGCTTTTCTCGGCAATAAGCTGCTTGAGAGTTTTCATGCCCTTAACTTTTCCAGAGTATTCGAGGTCGCTCATGCTAATTTGTGATATTACAAATGGCATTTAAAGTCGCAAGATGAGCTTTACCTATTGAGCAAAAATCCCGAAACCCTTCGGTAGGAAGTTCTTCGCAAACCACCGATAACTTATCAAATCTAACCCATCCACCAGAATATTCCTCACCAGATGCACTAGCCATCTTTGCTCTAGATGACTGAACATCAACATCAGAGGATATAACTTTTCCAAAACCATCTTCGGGCAACTTTGTAAATGTATATCGCTCACTTATTCTGTATTTTGGAGCTGCGCAATCGACCTGAAGCTTTTCTTTTATAGTTCTAGCGCCATCTAAGATTGGCAGCGAATAGACTTCAGCAATATATGCCGTGTAATACCCACCATCCCGTTTAATTGAATTGAAATCAAGATATTCAATCATTGAATTAGATGCTCCTAATGTCTTAAATATAGCATTCGAGACGGGCATCCATTTTTCGTTTTTAGTATTGGTGATGCTGTACGTAATTAACGCAACTCCAATAACGACAATAAGCCCTGCTATAACCAAGACAGAAACCTTGGAAACAGGACTATCTGTCAGAGGTTTCGAACCCTCTACCTTATAGCTCTCTATTTTTGATTTCCCCTTAAATTTTCCCCACGTAAATCCTAAAATAAAAGTGAATAGTGGAAAAAATATGATTGCAATTAGAAACTGTACTGAAGCATTAACAATGTCTTTTTCAGCAAATAGATGAATGGATGAAAGCGGCACAATAAACGCAACATAAGCTGCCCAAGCCCTCCCATACTGAATTGGTGAGGATGGCTTATTTCCTAAGCCCCAAATCTTACTGCGAATGAAAAGCCCAATTGAGCCACTTATTAACACCATTACTAGTGCAGAAATCATTGCATATGCCATATTTAACCTTATAAGATTCATACATATTACTCGACACCCCCTATATTCAATTTGACATTGAGAAAATTAATGAAAGGCTGCGGTTATGGTTATGCGTGCGATAGATCTTTTGGGCGGCATACCCCCCAAAACTACATTTTTATGAAACGCATGGCTCACGGTCGGTTTCCGTTGCTGGATCATCAAGGATGGAGGCGTCCCTAGGCATCAATAGGCAACCAAGGTAAGCAATAAGGATAGGGAGAGCAGCTTGCGCTGATTAGTCTCTCCCTATTGATGTATCACGACTATAAATCGCTACATCTGCTAGAGGTTTTTTAGGAAACCATCCACTCTCTAGCTAGGATGGGCGGGTCGTTAAACCCGCTACTGTCTAATCATCTTTCGATGACTTGAACAATCTTTTAAGTAGCTGATACCAAGTTACCGATTACGACACGGTTCGGGTCAGTTACGAATGAAGCTACACGTTGCTCTAAAAGTGCTGTGCGTAAGTTCTTTGTAAGATCGTCATTCTCAAAACCAATGATCAGCATTGCAGCCATGCGTTGTGCAAGACCTAGACCGATACCGTCAGTAGTAGTAATGAGGAACTTATTGGATGGAATTACGCTCGCCTGTCGAACAGTTAAGCCTTCATACTGCGGCAATCCTAAGAACATACCAGCAGTAGTAGCCTTGGTGAGCATCAGATTTGCATAGTCAGTAGGGTTTAAGAAAACCGTACCCTGCAAGCCGTAGTTAGCCAATACCGCTGCACCGCCAACGATGTTATCAATTGCCTTATCACTTGCGGAGGTGAATGACGTGAAGTTTCCAGACGTACTTGCAGTTGCATAAAGCATTGAATCAATCTTGGCTTTCAAGCGCATATTTAATACACCTTGAACCAATGCCTGTAGGTCGGGAATATCTTGCATGGATTGAACCGATACCTTCATGTAGTCGGCAACAGTTTCCAGAGCGATCACTTGGCTTGTAGAGGATGCAGACAGTTGGTGTTTTGCGCCACCCTGACCAGCCTGTACACCAGCTAAATCCGTAGATCCGATTGTATTAACCACAACAGATGGGGCTTCAACTAAGCGCTGCGGAATGTAGTCGCTTAAGTGAACACTCATTGTGTTTGCGGAGATTACCAATGGCTGTAGGATGCCGGGCGCAATCAGACCGCTACCGTCTGAGGTAATGGTTTTCATGCTTAATGAAACTCGACCCTCAAAATCATTTGACTTCAAAGCATCAAAAGCAGATTTCCATTCATTCGAACGGTTAGCGCTGCCGCCAAAGCTGGGACGGGAAGATTTAGCTTCGATAACTTCAAAACGGCTTTCAATATCATTTTTAAAGTCGGAAAAAGCCTCATTACCTTTTTCAATAAGGTTTACTAATGTATCTGTATTCATATTTATTGCTCCAAATTTATTTATAAAGTTCGGAATCCGACAGTCGTAACAGCTCAGAGTGAATCTGAACTAGGCTTTTTAGACGGGATATAAATGCTTTAGATGCCGTGCGTGAAAGCCCGCAGCCTCTCAAGTAGAGTTCTGCGCTCCGTAGGTCGTTTATTCCTTCGATTGCTTCCAGCCGCTTCATAGCCAGAATCGCTCTGGCATCCGATTTGGATGCTTCCGTATCAGTTTGGGTCATGACTCCCAAGCCTTGCGGGATTGCATTAAAAGTATCACCGAGTCGCTCAGGCAATCTCTTAACGCTTAACGTTATTTTATTAAATAGATTCATATTTTGTAAGCGCTATCTCAATTAATTTTTAAGGATGTTTGATTACTCATATTTATCTGCGAGCTTGCTCATCGCTGATACTGCCGAGGTTGTCACCGATTGCCAACCGTTGACTATTTGCATGGCTATATCAAGCGTTTCTTTTTTGACTTCACTAGATGCAACATAAATATTTTTGCAACCTAAAGAAATAAGGTCGGCACATTTTCTAATTTCTTTACAAATATATTCAACCTCGGGATCATCTTGTCGCATGAAGTCGGCAAGATCATAAAGTCCCTGTAACCCATTAATGGTCTGTTCGTGTGCTATATCAAGGGCGATTGATGGATTTGCAGTAGTAAGTTTTTTAGTAATTTGATTCATTTTTAATGTTCCATTTTTTAGTTAAAAAGTCGTTTCCCACACTTCCCGCAGTTTCATTTCCCACAATGGCTGCGGGGCGTGGGAAGCCATATAAACGCTCTATTGCCACAATCCCACAGCTCCCACACACACCTATAGGTGTGTGGGAATGTGGGGTGTGGGTGTGGGGAAATTGGTTAGGCATAAATAAACGCATCATTCTCATTGCGTTTGATTTTGTTTTTAGCTATCAAGTGAGTGATTGCTCTAACTGCATAAGTGCTTCGATGCTTTTCTTCGCAATGAGAAAAGGCGCTAACAAGATTTCTCTTAAAGGAATCTTGGTCAACTTCAATGTCTCTGGTTTCAGCAGTTAATTTATTAAATACATTAAGAGCAATTTGACCGTTTGCAGTTAATCCAGAGCTATTCGTCTGCCTTGGTTTCGCATCAAAAGAAGCAGCCTGCACTAGACAACCGTGCATAGGCTCACCCTCATCATCTATGCCTACCTCAATACCCAGCAGATCAAATTGAGTTTGATCGCCAACTTTCTCATCTTTGATCTTGTCAACTATCATCATTCGAGGGTTAGAGAATCCGCTAATTTGGATTGATTGCTCTACATTCCCCCTGAGTGAGCTATGACCCCTTAACCCTGCGCTCGCATCCTTACCCATGTGATGCACAATTAAAACTGCGCATTTAAGCAGGTCTTGAATGTATTTGGCTTGGTTAACAACTGTCGCCATATCTACAGAGTTTTCATCTACCCCAGCAAAGGCAGACGAGAGGGTGTCGATAATGCACAGCTTGGTATCAATAAAATCTCCAGTTTCCCGAATTGCTTGAATAACATTTTCTGGATTTCTAAAAAGGTCGATATTGCCCTCATAGATAGATACCTCATCCCCCTTAAATTTGTAACCGCCATAGCCAACCTTATCCCAGTCACGCATCACGGCAAACCGTCTTTGGGTGGATTTCGGGCTTTCTGCTGCGATGTATATAACTCGTCCCTGTTGTTTTATCTTGTGCTTTAAAAAATCTGCGCCAGAAGCCACACAAAGAGCCATGTGCGTTGTAATAAAGGTCTTGCCACTACCACTCTGCCCATAAAGAACGGTGATGCCATGGGTCGGTATAAGCCCTTTAATAGTCCAGTCATAAGGCTTTAAATAGTCGCAATCTTTAAGGATGACGCATCGAATTCCTACAGATAATTGGGTCGAGGTCATTTACCTTCCTTCCATGCGCCAAGTCTTTTAACCGCCTTGATAAAGGACAGCCCATAGCGCTTTTCGTGATATTCCACGTAGTCACGACCAGAAGTGCCGCACTCTAGACAGAAGAATTGCCCTTTCTTCATATTGATACGCATCGTAGGTAGAGGTGACTGGTCATAATGAAATCGACAAATAGCGCTACGCCAAACGCCATCCCCAATTAGCTTTACTCGCTGAGATTTAAAGTAATTCTCAACAGTTGGTAACTTAGCCTCATTAAGCATCGGAATCCTCACCTTCCATCTTCCAGACCTTAACGACTCGACCTTTAATATCCGATTGACCAGCCCAAGGTTGTACCGATTGGCTAACAAGCACATAGGAGCCTCTTACAGGCTTTGCGGTTGGATCGATCAGTAGGTAATCGCCTGACTGAATCAGCGATTGATTTAGTCTTATAGGCTCAATTGCTTGCACATAAAAACGCTCATCTTTGCTATGGGTTGGTGGATGTCCTATCGCACAATCCCAAGTAATATTTTTCAATGAGTTCATGGGCGTACTCCAGAAACGATGACCGCAATAGAAACTACCCAGTCATGGGGAATCGCTCCAGAATTAAATAGCTTGATCGAATTGTTCTTTAATCTTTCAAGGCGTAGAATTGAGACTTGCTTGTTGTTGCTGTCGAAAGAACCCAGTTTGCCGCTGGGTTTTTTTATGCTCTTTACACTCATGCTAGAACCCCAATATTGCCGATAGGATTCTTGCTACGAGCCTTTAGCTCTGCACGAATGGCATCTAATGGATAAAGGTAAGCATTTCCGATTAAAACGGGCAGGGGTGCTTTGTGTCTTTGCCTCCATGCTCTTGCGGTCGATGGGGTAATTTTGAATAGCTCGGTGAATTGAGTTTCGGTAATGCAATCGAGCTGCCTTGCTAAGTCTTGATTAAGATCTCTCATCATTGCTTATCCTCAGCGTGATAGCCCGAAGGATCTGCAAGGAATTGATGTAGCTCTGAGTTTCGGTACATTGTGCAGCGAATTCCGAGCTTTACAGGCTGCGGCGCCTGACCGTCTCGTACCATCTGGCGAAATTTCTCACGACTTACCGGTATGAATGATTTGATTTGAGTCCAACGACTCATACCGTCATGCGGCAGGGTTACTGTTTTTGGTATTGCTGTTTTATTAACCATTGTTGCACTCCCTTATTTAAGGTGCGCCACGATTGGCGCATGAGTGCAATGTAGAGGTTTACATTGGTTTTGGTAAGGCTCTAACTAGTTGAATGCGGACTCATCTAGTTGAATGCGAATTGCATGCAATCAAATTTATTTACGATGCTTACGGATACGTCGCTCAATTGATGTGGTGCTTTCTATGATCGGATATTTTTCCTGCATAGCTCTGGCGAATTGGGCTAAATATCCCCAAGTTTTTTGATGGGGCTTAAGCGCATCATGTTCGCCTTCGATTTTTAACATTGCCTCTTCCTTGGGATCGTTTGCTACACGAGCATCACCAGCCTTACTTGCTATTTCAGACCTTATCGTTTTTTTCATTTCGTCGTAATTAATACTGGCTTCTCTTGATAGCCAACCTATGTTCAAAAGGGCTGAGGAATAGAAAGATTCTCTGTAGTGAGTTTTCATATTAGGCTCACAGCTTGCTAGTACTCCCAATATATTCTGGTAGGTAATCGCTATTTTTTCTGCATGCCCTCTTAATGATTCACCCGATTCAGAGAATTGATCGTCCCATAAGTGCGCATAATCCACAGGAAACTTATCCCCAAACCGCCCATAATCCTCATTCAATTTGAGTTTGTTATAAATTTCTCGCAGTTCTAATACTTGACTTAAGAAAAATGACTCCATTCCTGAAACTTTGGAATTATTTAAGTAGTAATCAGGATTAGATAGAAATCCCTTTAAATTTAGAATTCGATTGGAATCGTATAGCCTTGGATGGCGCATTGAATTACTTGATTTCATTTTTAGTCCTTGCTTAATTAGATTTGGGACTAAATTGATCGGTTGACCTGAACCACAACACCATCAATATGATCTTGACCATTCCAATGCTCTAATTTTGAGCCGCATAAGACCAGATCGCCTGCCTCTGGTGTAATCCGATCATTGATGAGCGCAGAATCATCAATTTCTACATTCATTATTGGATGTTGTATAGGAGAGATTGCTTTGAAAAAATACTCATGCCCCTGAAAGGTGTATAGGGATTTCATATTTTCTTTAGAATTCATCTTAGCCATAATGCAAAGTCCTTTTTGTGTTGTGGTTAGCTGGTCGCTTGCTTTCTCACGGCAAGTGCCCAGCGCCTTTACTTGAGACCGTCAAGTTCGGTACTACCACTTCGTTTTAATTCCTCAAAACTCTTATGAATGTCTGCTGGTTTAACGTGCGTATAGCGGCGTAGCAGCTCCCAAGTCTTATGACCAGATAGTAGAGCTACCTCTTGAATCTTTAGACCATCGTTAAATAGATTTGTAATTGCGGTATGACGTAAATCGTGAAAGTGCAGATCTTTAATTTTCAACTTCGTGCATGAACGGGTGAATCGTGACGATACAGATCGCTCATAAGCATTAAATAGCTTGCCTTCAGTTCTTTTTGCAAGAATAGGCTCTACGATTGCCCAAGCATCGGGAAGTAGGGGGACGGTTTGGTGATTACCTTTTTTGCGGCGTGGGTCTTTACGATCTCTTATAAGCACCGTTTTTTCTTTGGGATTTATATCCTCCACCATGAGATTACATATTTCAGCTTGTCTCATTGATGTGGCTAGAGCGAATTTGGTTAGCTCGATCATGGGTAGCTTTATTAATTCGTTATCTTTCCATTCGGCATAGAGCTTTTCTAGTTCTGTATCTGTTACGGTACGCTCACGCTCTTGACCTCTTGTATCTAAGTTAGGACGGGCGCCTAGGTCTGCTCTAGCAGTTTTGGCTACTTCAGGATTCACATCAATTTTTAAAACGTGCCTACCGTATTTGAGTATCGTGCCGAGTGCTGAAAGGTCACCAGCTACAGTTACGCCGCCAGCCGTTTTTAGTCGGTCATTAACAAAGTCTCGCAAAATAATCTGGTTAATATTTTTTAATTGTTGGTGTCCTAACTTCTCTTTGAGCATGGCAACTGTAAAGATCTTGCTACGTCCTTCGGGATTGGTTTCCTCAAGATAGGTTTCTATAAGTTTGCCAAGCGTATAGCCTTGAGGAATCTGTTGGTAGCCAGTAATCTGCATCGATCCAACTTGAGCCTCTACTTGTGTAGCCCATGCCTGAGCATCACGCTTTAAGGGGAAAGTAGCAGCCTTATAATTGCCCTTAAGCCTTACTTGTGCACGCCATTTGCCGCTTGGTAGTTGTGTAAAAGTAGCCATGTGTGCAATAAATGTGCGTTGTTTAGTTATATTAATAATAGTCGAATATTAGTTTTGTGTGCATCTCGTGTGCATTAAATAGTGTGCATGACCAAAATGACAGATAAAAAACCTAATAAAATCAATAAGATACTAGCAGTAGCGCCCATGATGGAGTGGACAGATCGACATTGCAGATCTTTTCATCGCACGCTGACTAAAGAAGCTGTCCTTTATACGGAGATGGTGACAACTGGTGCGCTAATGCATGGTGATATTCCACGTCATTTGGATTACTCTGAGGATCAGCATCCTGTTGTTTTGCAATTGGGTGGCAGTGAGCCTAGCGACCTAGCTAAAGCAGCGGCCTTGGCAGAGCAGTGGGGTTACGATGAAATTGACCTAAATTGCGGTTGCCCATCAGAACGGGTGCAGCGGGGCGCATTCGGCGCATGCTTAATGTCCGAGCCCCAATTGGTTGCAGATTGTGTACGCGCTATGAAACAGGCTGTAGGGCTTCCAGTCTCCGTGAAGCACAGGCTTGGCTTAGACAGTATGGATGCCGCTCACTCAGAGCAAGATTATCAGTTTGCCTTGAACTTTATCCTTGCCGTTGCTGATGCTGGTGCAAGTCAGGTCACTATTCATGCGCGTAATGCGGTCTTAAAGGGTTTATCCCCTAAAGAAAACCGTAGTAAACCTCCTTTGCGTTATGAAGTAGCCGCCAAGTTAAGGTTGGATGCACAAAAGCAGTTTCCTGAGCTAAAGGTTCTATTAAATGGTGGCCTGGAAAGCAATGATCAAATTGCTGGCCACTGGGATGATTTTGATGGTTTCATGGTTGGTAGGGCTGCCTATCATTTTCCAGCGATGTTGCTGGGCTGGGATGACCTGATTAATACGGATGGTGAAGCTGCTGGATATCTATTTAGCGAGACAGAGTGGCACCGCATTCAGATTGCCTTGGTTAAGCAGGTTCAAGCATGGTTTGATGAATGTCGAGAAAAGGGCAAGCCTTTCTATATCGGGGCATTTACCCGTCATATTTTGGGTTTGGCCCATGGCCGCGCAGGGTCCCGCTATTGGAGGCAGCGCCTCTCAGATCATCATGCTTTAGCTAAAGTTCAGAGCAAGGCTGCCATTGTTGATTTCTTCTTAGATGCCAGCTTAACCCTAGGGGATTGGGCTGCCTTTGAGTTTGAAAGTGCCTAGATAGGGTTTTTTGACAGGTTTTTGGGACAAAAGCTATAATCTTGGATCTTATATGGCGGACGTAGCTCAGTTGGTAGAGTCCCAGATTGTGATTCTGGTTGTCGCGGGTTCGAGCCCCGTCGTTCGCCCCATAAAGCATAAGGACTTCCTGTCCATTTCTATCAAAATCATCAGTTTTTACATGAAATTCGGGATTTTTCTTCGTGTTTCTTGCCTTCTAACATCACTTTTTTGGCATCTAAAATTCGTGCGAAGATTCTCACGCTAATTCTTTAAACCGCCCAAAACTCCTTCAGATCATTCCGTTTTTTGATGCTCTATACAGAATTATGAATCTGGTTGTTGCGTGTTCGAGTTTCGTCACTCGCCTCACGCACACCACTTCCAGTTAAGAGCTATTTATTAATTACATCTGAAAATGGTTTAGGTCAAAGTTGTGTATTGAAAAAATGGGCGAAATAAATTAACCTAACCGAAGATAAAAAGGTTAAGAGAATGAAATCAGATAAATTCCGAATGCAATTTTTTATCGCTCTTGGTTTTATTGTGATGCTTCTCTTGCAGTTTAATTTTGTATTATTTTGGGATAGCTATTATTCACATTACCCATTCTTGGGAAACTCTCAATCCACCACATATCCACCATTCTTCTCGATATCTGTAAGGTCTCTTGAGATAACCGTTGCCACTCTATTTCTCGTGCCATTACTTGCCCTTTGGTTCTCCCGTGCTGGCTCCTTGGTTGCAACACTAGGGCTTCTCATAGGTGTAATGATGGCCACGGTAATTATTTGGTTATCTTCAGAGAAGATGCGTCAAGATAGCAATATGTGGCCTATTGATCTGGTACTTTTGACTATCATGACTGGTGCCCCCCTCTTTCTTGGTTGCATAGCTCAAGTAAGCATCAAGTTTTTTGCTGGGCTATTTGTCAGGGATGGTAATACCTAAATTCGACCTCCTCATTAATGTCATAACCCTGCTTAATCTTGGTGTACTTCACCTCATAAATTTGTTTGGGGTGACTATGGCATGGCTACTAATTGCAGTTTTGCGGGAACGGTCGACGTGAAAGCTCTTTAGGATATAACTTAAATACCCAGATATATTTCTGGTTGTCGCGGGTTCGAGCCCCGTCTTTCGCCCCATAAAGCATAAGGACTTCCTGTCCGAAAATGGGTTTTTATACCTATAAAAAATTCCCCATTTGGGAATAAATATTCTCAAGAGTCTCTATTCACCCCTACTAATTTGTCGTAAAGTCGAGCCGAAGTAGTGGGGTTTGAATAACTGCTAGACATTGTTAATGAGTTAGAGCCACATCAATCTCGTCTCGAATTAACTGCAAGAAGAATATTGTCGAGATTAATTCACTACTCAATGCCAGACGAGGAGTGGGAAAATTCTCAGATTCGCACTCGATTCATGTCAGCTGGTTATTACCGCGAGCTAGACGCTTTATATTTTTTTGGATTTAAGACTATATTTACCTTTGCTGTGCCCATTCTTTATATCTTATTTGTGTTGATATTTCGTAGGGATAGCTCATTTTTAAGCGCCTTATCTGTGGCACTTCTATTGTCTGGTATTGGATATTACGTCCCAGACTTTTGGTTGTATAGGGTTACTAAAAGTCGTAAGAAAAAAATATTTGAAAGCTTACCAAATGCGCTCGATCTGATGAGGGTATGCGTTAATGCTGGCTTGGGTTTGGATGCTGCGATTGAGCGAGTTGGAAGAGAGCTTAAGATTGAAAGTAAGGCTTTAGCGCAGGAGTTTCACATTCTCAATCTTGAGTTAAGAACTGGTGCCACACGAGAAAAGGCTTTATCAAATCTTGCCCAGCGTACTGGTGTCGAGGATATTCACGCGCTCGTCTCTATGTTGATCCAGACTGAACATTTCGGAACCAGTGTTGCTGATGCGCTTCGTGTTTATGCAGATGGCTTGCGTGAAAAACGCTCGCTTCTTGCTCAAGAGGAGGCTGCAAAAATCCCGGTAAAGATGACCATCCCCCTTATCGTCTGTATTTTCCCTGCATTAATGGTAGTTTTATTGGGGCCAGCCGTGATTAAGATTGAGCACTCGTTAGCGCCACTTTCGGCAACGGTTAGCAAGTAATCGCAGTCGGTAAGGATGGATGTGATCTCGCTTTGATTAATAACCTAGTAAATAGAGTTAAAGCTAGATTTCAAAAGGATAAGGTAAGTATAAATATATGAACTGTCCTCATTGCGGAGTCCATATAAGTGGGCTAGCCATCCTGCATGAATGCGAAAATTGTAAGAGGCCAATTTATTATGGTTTAGATGGTTATGCAAAGACGCTCAAGGAGGCTCTTGCTCGGGCTGAAAGTGTAAAAGCCCATAATGCAAAACTAGAGCTGGCTGAACAGGAGCAAAAGCAATACTTTTCTTCGACTGAATACAAAAACCAGATTGTTAATAAAGCAAATAATGGACGAATGCAGGCGGCACTTTATTCCATTGGCTCTGCCTTTGTATATGCCATCTTTTTCACAGCAATAACCGCACCTTTATTGTATTTTTTTGTGCAGCCTATATTCCTCCATTCATATTCTGTAACCAGTCTTTTAATGGGTGCTTATATTTTTTATTTTATTTTCGGCTTTACGGTGATGTATATAACCAATCGCTCAATCGGAGATGCCTTTTAGTTGAGTGTTGAGTTACATCTATCTAAACTCCTGTTTTAGGAATGGTGCCATTAATCATGAAGATCAAATTGACTAATAAATCCCCTCAGCCCAATTCTGATAGGGGGGCAGTACTGCCTCTCGTAGCTATATTGATCATTATTCTTTTGGGGTTTGCAGCTTTTGCAATCGACTTTGGCTTTGTGTACATGCGCCAGGCGCAACTGCAAAGTGTGGCCGATGCGGAGGCATTGGCTTGTGCGAGTAACTACTCAACATGTAACTCAAGCGCAGATAATTACCCGCTTACCAATCAATATGGTTTTGGTATTGTTACTACCAATCCAGTTGTTTGTCCCAATACTGCTACTCAAAAAAATTGTGTCTCAGTAACTGCATCTAATACCTGGAGTACCTATTTCTTACCCTTATTTGGCATCAACTCATTTAATCTTGGCAAGACTGCTGTAGCCGGTTCGCCTATTGTTGCCGACGACTTGATTATTAGAGGTTTGGTTTCTATGAACGGTACCAATATCATGAATGTATCTGGAGGTTCAGTGGCGATTGGTGGGGGAATCAGTACTACAAATAGCTCAGGAATAGATGCTACCGCATCAGGCGCATCTATAACCGCTTACAATAATTCTACTAATAGCTGTGGTAACTGTACGCCCGCGGTAGTAAGCAGTAGTTTGCCGCTTCCAATACCTCCTGCTTACACTCTTCCTACTCCACCAGGCGCTCAAATTTATGCATCGGGTTGCTCATTGCCCTCTGGCACCTATTCCGCAGCTGTAAATCTAAGTGCTTGTGGAACTCAGGTCAATATGAGTGGGATCTATTATTTTAATGGCGGATTTGATAATAAGGGCGTTACTCTTGCCAACCTGCCGGGGGCTGGTGTCACGATTATTGTCGGGGTTGATCAGCCTTTCAACCTAAGTGGATCGGTCAATTTAAATAGTAGTAATGGCTCTTCAACTTGCGGAACAGTAGGTGGCGGGATGGTCGTTTATCAGCCATTAACCCTTACTAACACTCTTTATACGATAGACGTAGCAGGGTCTGGAAATAATATAAGTCTTACTGGGAAAACTCAATTGCCCAATACGAATTTAATATTCAGGGGTTCACCAACATCTTTCATTATTACCGGAAGTTTGTACGCTAATTCGATGGATCTAAAAGGCAATATGACTGCATCCGCCTCTCCTGATCCCTGTCAGAATATTAATCTGAGTTCTGGTAAGGCCATACTTATGCAGTGATATTCTTGTGCTGATATTGGTGCGTTAATGTCTGATGCACGCTGGTTTATTCGTGATACATCACTGATGTAGCGCTTAAGGCGTTTGTCGTGCTGTAAAGAAGCCAGCCAATTGCTGTGAAAGTATAGGTAACTGTTACTGTAACTGTATTTCCAGACGTTCCTGTGCCCGATGCTGTTGTAGAGGAGCTCGTAGATGAGCCAAAGGTAATAAGGTTTGCATTAGTGTAGCTATTGGCAATTTGGCATGGGTTAGCACTTCCAGTGGCGGTCCCTGTGCAGTTGATTGTTGTGGTTGTGTTGATGCTGCCCCATCTAGCGCCCTCGCGAGCAGCGTTAGTGATGACCGCTTGATCGTAAAGTAGGATTCCATAGTTGATGATCCCAAATAGCACCCACAGTAATAATGGAAGAATCAGCGCGAATTCAACAGCAGCAACTCCGCTGTTATTTTTCTTGAAGAAGTCGGTTAACTTAGACATTTTTTATCTTTTCTCAGAAGGGAATCTTGACCCGATATTTCTTATATAAAAAATACTACTAATCCGTTCATTTTAATGGTTTTATGCGTGCTTAAACTGATACCATGAAAGAAAATTTAACTTATATGCCACCAGTATGAATTACCTCTAGCCTTTGTCAATGCTATTAGCCAACCAAACTTTCTATCTAGTAATTTTTGTGACTCTATTGGGGTTAATGGCTGTATTTTTTTGGGGTGATCACAGTCAAGGCGATCGGTACCGAATGATTTATTGGCCTATGGCCTTATTTTTTCTGGCCATATCATCTCTGTGCTTCTATCTTGCACACTGGTCGGAAATATTCTTCCTCACCATGGCACATTTATTCCTGATATCAGGGGTAACGTGCATTTCTTTATTGTTTTATCAGTGGAGCGGCTTACTCACGCCGTTAATCAAAAAGCTTTCTATAGCTTGGCTAATTGCCATAGTTTGTTTTTATATCTATATAGTAAATTTTGGATCTATTCAGGACGGTATTCATTTGATGAGTGTCGGTTTGGGATTGATTTTGGTGTTGCAGATATTTACTCTCTTTAAAATATTAAAGAAAGACAGTGCATATCAAATTAAATTAATAATAGCCGTCGAGCTATTTCAATTATGTGCGCGCTTTTTGCGTTCTTATCTTTTGATGTTTTATCCAGGATCAGCATTTTCAAATCTCTATCAGGAAAATGTTCTTGGGTTTTCTTTGAGGGCTGCCTCATTCTTATCAAATTTATTGGTCTGCATTTTGATTGGAAATTATTACCTTGAGAAGCTGATGCGGGATCATAAAAAAAGTGCGCACGCTATAGAGAGTGGGATGCTGCACAGCCTGAACGCTTTATCTATGGTTCGTGATAACGAAACCGGAAATCATATTCTTCGCACTAAAAAATATGTGCAGCTGCTAGCCAACAGACTGAGGCTTTTAGGTTTTTACAAAAGTGAACTTACTGACGATGATATCGTCCAGATGTCTAAGGCAGCTCCTTTGCATGATATTGGTAAGGTAGGCATTCCAGACAGCATCCTTAAGAAGGATGGACCCTTATCGAATGAAGAGTGGACCATCATGAAAACCCATTCGCAACTTGGCGAGGAGGTTTTGAAAGCCGCAATGGTCGAGGATGTAAAGCATGCCAAAGCCTTAGATCTGGCAATTAAGATAGCGGGCGGTCATCATGAAAGCTGGGATGGATCTGGCTACCCTCGGGGATTAATGGGGTTGAATATTCCATTGGCTGCTCGGATTATGGCTTTGGCGGATATGTACGATGCTTTGGTCAGCGAAAGGATATACAAAGACCGTTGGAAGCATGATGACGCTTGTGCGGAAATTGTGCGCCTTAATGGGACTCGATTTGACCCGGCTCTGGTAGAGGCATTTCTTGCTGAAAAAGAAAATTTCCTCAATATTTCTCTTGAATATCGGGATGCCGTATGACAGGATTTACATCCCCAATCATGGTTAAGCGAAATTCTCGATTAATTATTCTGATCTCTGCTTTGCTGGCCCTTATTTTTGTGGCTAATGCTTTAGTGTCAGCCTATTTATTGCGTAAAAGTACCATTCAAGATCGATCGGAGCAGTTGGCTAGCTTAACGGTTATTTTGGCAGAACATACTTCACAAATCCTCTTTTCCGCTACTGCTGTATTGCAAAGTATTTTAGACGTGGTAGATCTGCAAAAAATATCTACTGAAAAAGAGTACAGAGATTTTGTTACCAAGAAAGATCAATTTAATTTACTGCAGGATAAAACTAAATCCAATCCGATATTGGATGTCGCTACATTTATTGGGGATGATGGACGTGTTCTCAACTTTTCTCGTAGTTATCCGACTCCAGATATCAATTTAAGTGAGCGTGATTATTTCCAGTATTTGAGCGCTCACAATGACCCATCTACCTTTTATAGCGTACCAGTTCAAAATAAAGGCACTGGCAAATGGGTTTTCTATTTGGCTCATCGTATTAACGGAGCAAATGGTCAATTTTTAGGTGTTGTGCTCGTAGGGGTCTCGGTAGAGGTCTTCTCCTCTTTGTATCAGAGAATTGCCGGAAATCTAGGGGAGGGCTCTGCAATTACGCTGTATCGTAAAGATAAGACCCTTTTAACGCGCTGGCCATTGGTTGAGGAATATATCGGCAAGGTGAATCCCAATCCCATGATTGATGACTCCCTATCCCAAAAAGACGTCAACGGTGGAGTCATATTCGCTTCGAGCATTGGATTTTCACGCCAGAATGCGCTTAACGTTAAACGCATGCTTTCATATAGGGCCGTTCAAAATTATCCATTTATAGTGGGTGCGGTTGTCCCAGAATCTATTTATTTAAGCAATTGGTATAGAGGTGTTGAAGGCGTCTTTTTGGCAACAGGATTGAGTTTAATTGCGATTTTTTTAGGTGCATGGATATTGGTGCGGACTTATCGCCGCAATGCTGAAAATCAATATCTAGCCCATCATGACTCATTAACAGGGTTACCTAATCGCATCTTATTTGCGGATCGTTTGGAGTTAGCTATTGGCGTTTGCAAACGTAATGACTCCAAGTTGGCGGTGCTATTTATAGATCTCGATAATTTAAAGCTCATTAATGATATTAACGGCCATAAAGCTGGCGACTGGTTGCTAAAGGAGGTTGCCCAACGTATTAAGTCCTGTGTACGTGAGGCAGATACCGTTGGTCGTCTTGGGGGCGATGAGTTTGTGGTGATTCTCCCGGGCCTTGACTCAGAGGCGGGTGCAATTAAAGTTGCTGAAAAAATTCGTCAATCCGTCTGCGCATTTATATTATGTGGTGATGAGCAACTTTTAACCAGCGCTAGTATCGGAATTGCTTTATATCCCGATCATGGCCTCAATGAAGTTGATCTGATGAATCATGCTGACGTTGCTATGTATGAAGCTAAAGCAAGCGGTAAAAATGCTATTAAAGTTTTTGATGATGGATTAATGCTAGGCCCTCAAACGGCTTCATCTTAATTTCATGAAATATTTACATCGCCCAATCTTCTGGGAATATTAATTATTCGCCATCGAATTCTGACTCTTCTTTTTTGTATTGTTTGCATTTCATACAGCCTCTTTGTAAATGCAAGCGGTGTTGATTTGTCACCAGCTGATCTAAGGGCTGAGTTTTCAAAGAAAGTTACCAGTCATTTAAATCTACCTCCAGAGGCCGTAGTTTCATATGCTAATGCCCTGAATGAGGGTTTACGCAATTCAGACTCATCGCTAGAAAGCCCGCAATATGTTGTCCTAGTTGATCGCAATCCCAACGTTCAAGCTGTCATGCTTTTCTGGGGTGATAGTAGTGATGGATGGCAATTGATTGGAGCTGCGCCAGTTTCAACAGGGTTACCAGGAAACTTTGACCACTTTTTAACCCCTCTGGGGGTTTTCAATCATTCATTGGATAACCCGGATTTTCGCGCTGAAGGCACTAAGAACGAGTTTGGCTTTAAGGGCTATGGCGAAAAAGGATTAAGAGTCTATGACTTTGGCTGGGTAGAGGAAAACCGTGGCTGGGGTAGCGGTGAAAAGATGTTGATGCGCCTGCAAATGCACGCTACTGATCCAGACTTAGCAGAAAATCTCTTGGGTATTCCTAGGTCAAAAGGCTGTATTCGTATTCCCGCTGCTATGAATGAGTTTATTGATAAATACGGTCTATTGGATTTTGATTACGACGCAGCAGTACAAAGGGGGGTTCATTTCTGGGTATTACGCAATGACCGTATTCCAACAAGCACTCCTGGTCGTTATTTGTTGGTGATTCAATCTCACGCAGATACAAGACCTTTTTGGTCGCCACTTCCAAAGCATTTGAAATAGTAATGGAAAGCACAATGAAGTTAAGATGGAAGTATGCATAGGGACTTATAAATGGGCGGTATTTTTAAGCTGGCTTTAAAGTTGCTGATGAATGATCGGGCCAAGTTTTTTGCTCTGTTAACGGGTATTACTTTTGCCGTTTTCTTAATGGTCATGATGATGTCGATGTTCTCCGGCATCCTGTTGAGAGCGTCCTCGTCGGTGGAAAATGTGGGCGCCCAAATTTGGGTCCTCGATCCCGCTGTGAATAATGTTTCAAGCAGCATTCCCATGCCAGATTATGTGCTCGATTTTGCAAAAAGCATTAACGGGGTAAAACATGCTGAGCCCATTTATTTTGGTGGTGCCATGGTGAAGTTACACGATGGCACTTATCAGGGCGTTAATGTGATTGGCTTAGATGACGCCACATTATTCGGTCGACCTTTTTTACTGCAAGGCAAGATAGAAGATATTTTTGCTGAAAATGGTTTTTTAGTTGTAAAAGATGCGGAGTATGACAAGCTTGAAAATCCGGTAATGGGTACCGAGTTTGAAATTAATGATCATCGCGGTCGCATTGTTGGTATTGCGCAAGTGCCACAATCAGGTTTATTCGGAGTGCCTACTCTTTACACAACCTATAACCGGGCCAGATCTTATATCCCCTCCTCGCGCTTTACGATGTCTTTTGTTTTAGTCGAGCCTAAATCAGTAGCGGATATTCCCCATATTCAAAGTCAAATTAAAGGGCTGGGATATCAAGCTCTAACGCGTGCGCAGTTCACTAAAAAGATCTCAGATTTTTATAAATTCAAAACAGGTTTGGGAATGAACGTCCTTATCATGACCGTAATCAGTTTTATAGTAGGGCTGTCTATTTCTGGGCAGACTTTTTACAGTTTTGTTGTTGAGAACCTCGATAAGTTTGGAGCACTCAAGGCGATTGGAGCTAAAGGTAGAGAGTTGGTCATGATGATCATGATTCAATCTACTTTTACCTGCCTTTTGGGCTATGGGATGGGAGTGGGGCTGGCGACTATGGTGATGATTTTGGCTAAGCTGAGGATGCCAGATTATGCCGCTCAAGTGACATACACAAATTTGAGTCTTGCTTTTGTATTGGTCGTGATTATCGCGATCTTTTCTAGTTACATCAGTATTAGAAAGGTTCTGCAAATTCAACCATTTGATATTTTTAGGGGTTAGATGAGTAAGGTCGCTCTAAAAGCAAGTCATCTGGACAAGTGGTTTGGAGAAGGCGAATCCCAAACCTTTGCCGTCAGGGATGTCAGCTTTGAGGCGCTGGCAGGGGAGATGCTGTTCATTGTCGGTCCATCTGGTAGCGGAAAAACCACCTTACTGAGCATGATCTCTGGAATTCTGAAACCCAATGCTGGCGAAGTTTTGGTTGATGACAAAGATCTTTGGAAGCTCTCCTCAAATGCGCTGGCCGATTTCCGCTTAAATAAGATTGGTTTTGTCTTTCAAGACTTTCATCTCTTTCCGCGCCTGACTACCGCTGAGAATGTGGCTATCCCCTTAATTCTAAGAAGGATGAATTGGTCTGAGGCGATAGATATTTCCCGAAAGTATTTGGATATTGTGGGGCTCAAAAATAAAGCAGATCTTCCGCCAATGAAGCTAAGTGGTGGAGAGCAGCAACGCGTTGCGATTGCTAGAGCGATAGCGGCTCAACCCGATATTTTGATCTTTGATGAACCTACGGCATCTTTGGATGGGGATACTGGCAGAAAGATTCTCGAGTTCGTTAAAGCAGAAGTATTAAACCCCAATCGCTGCATCATTATTGTGACTCACGATAGTCGCATATTTGAATATGCTGATGCGATAATGAGAATGGAAGATGGAAAAGTGATTGGAATAGAAAGAGTAGCTCATGAAAAATAGACTCATCATAGGCATGGCTATTTTTGGGGTGTTACTCGCAGTTAGCACAGCCTATTACTGGGGCAGAAAACAAAATCCTTTACCCCCAGCTTTTACGCCAGCATCCAATCCTTACGAAAATGGTATCTATGCTGAGGGTATTATCGAAACCCTTCAAGCAAGCGGTTCTAATGTCAACATCTATCCCGAGGTCGCTGGTACTGTAAACCAGATCTTTATAAAAGAGGGTCAAGAAGTTGCCGCTAATGCGCCCCTGCTAACAATTGAAGACTCAGTGCAAAAAGCGACTACACAGCAAGCGAAGTCACAGATTGGCGCGGCACGCGCATCGTTAAAAACAGCAGAAGATGCTTATCAAAAGCAAAAGGCTGCTGCCGATATTGATCCAAGGGCGGTGAGTAAAGATGCTCTAGATAGCGCTAAGGATGCTGTTGGTCTTGCTAAGGCCAATTTAGAGGTGAGCCAGATGCAATATGAAACTGCTGCCAGCCTGCTAGCAAAGTACCGCATCAACGCACTGGCCGCTGGAAAAATTATCTCCATCAATACTGCTGTTGGAAGTTATATTTCCGCGCAAGGGGTATATGACACCTATACCCAAAAGAATACCCCTATTTTAGTGATGGGTGCAGTTGGTCAGGCTATGGCGGTTCGTTGTTATGTTGATGAGGTACTTCTGCAAAGATTGCCCGCTGCTGGAGATATTGATGCCTATATGTTCCTTCGGGGATCGACTTTAAAAATACCTTTAAAGATCGTTCGCTTTCAGCCCAATGTTTCACCAAAAATCGAATTGTCCAATCAAAGAACTGAGAGGGTGGATGTCCGTGTTCTTCCTGTGATCTTTAGTTTTGATCAACCAAAGGATATGACGATCTATCCAGGTCAATTGGTGGATGTGTATATAGGTAAACGTGGTGCGAAGTAAAAAGCATATCCTTCTGGGTTTCTTGGTGAGTAGTGTGCTTGCCGCATGCGCTGTTGGTCCAGATTTCATCTCGCCATCGGCACCTCAGGATGCCGCGTATTCAAAGGGTGGTTTGCCCAAAGATGCGCTGACGGCAGATGGTAAATCCCAAAGTTTTCTTACGGGGTCAATCAACGATTCTCGCTGGTGGGAAATGTTTCAGGCGGACTCCCTTAATGTGATCGTAGATGAGGCACTTAAGCAAAATGAATCTTTAAAGGTGGCAGAAGCAAATCTACGACAAAGCCAGGATTTATTGAGGGCGGGGTATGGCGTTTTCTTTCCGCAAATATCAGCAAGTTTAGGTGCCTCGCGCACTTCTCTGGCACCCATGCAATCGGGGTTACCTAATTCTGGGTCTATATTTAATTTATCGACCGCCAGTGCAAATGTCAGTTATGTCTTAGATGTGTTTGGTGGCGCAAGACGACAGGTTGAAGCTTTGCGTGCGCAGGTGGATTTTCAAAAATACTCGACCGATGCCGCCTATTTAATCTTGTCGGCCAATGTTGTTAACACCAGTATTGCGCGAGCCGCTTATCTTGAGCAAATACGGTCCACAGAAGAATTGATTGTTCTGGAAAAAGATCAGTTAAAAGTCGCGCAAGCCCAGGTAACCGGCGGTACGGCCGCCTATGCAACGGTATTAAGTATTCAAGCATTAATTGCCAGTAATGAAGCTTCGATCGCTCCATTACGTCAACGCGTAAGCCAGGCAGAGCATTTATTGGCAGTATTAGAAGGGGTGGATCCCTCTCACGTTTCGCTTTCTGATATCACCTTAGAAAGCCTGGTTTTGCCATCAGGTATTCCAGTCAGTCTTCCATCAGAGCTAGTGAGGGCAAGGCCAGATATTCTCGCTGCTGAAGCGCAGATGCATGTAGCAAGCGCTGATGTGGGGGTGGCAACCGCGAACATGTATCCCAGTATTTCTTTAAATGCAGGCTATGGCGTGGCAAATAACGCCTTTGCCAGCTTATCGGGACCTAGTCAAAAATTCTGGACGATTGGACCCAGTATCGATATCCCTATTTTTGCTGGCGGTAGCCTGTTTTACGCAAAGCAAGCCGCTATAGATGTTTATCAGCAAACCCAGGCGAGCTATCGACAAATCGTCTTAACGGCATTTTCACAAGTGGCCGATTGTTTAACGGCTCTTGAACATGACGCTCAAGCTTTGCAAGGGCAATCAGATGCCAGACGTTATGCCGCCGATGCCCTGAAATTGCAGCAAATCAGCTATAACGCTGGATTGGTCGATTACTTAAGTGTTTTGGTAGCCGACGTTCAATATCACCAGGCCAGCATTGCCTATTTACAAGCTTTGGCCCAAAGATACCAAGATACAGTCGCTCTATACGTTGCCTTAGGTGGTGGCTGGAAAGAGGCTGAGAATACTCTTCACTAAAGTTCTTGCGCCATGAAACAATAGGGGGATGACAACACCCGCGGTAATTGAATCCTCCGAAATTGAAATCACTCCTGATTACCAGGCAGTCATAGACGCTATCGAGCGTCATGACCCTTATATTTTTGTTAGTGGTAAGGCTGGTACGGGTAAAACCACTCTGATTGGCTATCTTAGGGAGAATATCCCTGGAAACGTCGTGGTGGTAGCGCCCACTGGTGTGGCGGCACTACAAGTAAAAGGGGTGACTATTCATTCCTTCTTTAGGTTGCCTCCCCGCTTGATCTTTCCCGAGGAAGATATCAAGCCGTTAAAAGACAAACGTCTTTATAAAGATATCCGCCTACTCATCATCGATGAAGTGTCGATGGTTCGTACGGATGTGGTCGATGCGATGGACTTGTTCTTAAGAGCGAATGGCCCCCATAAAAGTCAACCCTTTGGCGGTATTCAGGTGATGTTCGTGGGGGACTTATTTCAGTTGCCACCAGTGGTTTCAAATGCCGATATGGAAGTGTTGGCGGGGCGGGGTTATGAAGGCCCTTACTTCTTTTGCGCCATGGCTTTGCATCGTAAAGACGTGACCATGGTGGAGCTGTCAAAAATCTTCCGACAAAAGGATGTTCATTTTGCGGGACTTTTAAATCGCATTCGCATCAATCAAGATATTGATGAAGCTTTAGAAATTCTCAATGCCCAGTGCTTTCAGAAAGATCAAGCGTCAGATGAGCAAACGATCACCCTGACCACGACCAATGCAAGGGCTGATCAGATTAATTACGCGGGATTACGTGCAATCACTACTGATGCCAAGGTCTATGTGGGTAAGACGACTGGCAAGTTCAATGTTGATGAACGCAATTTGCCCTCACCCAATAATCTTGCTTTAAAGATAGGTGCTCGGGTGATGTTCACGGCAACTGATAGCGGCTTTCCAAAGCGCTGGGTCAATGGAACGATTGGAGTGGTTCGAGAACTGCTGCCTGACACCGTTAAAGTCATGGTTCAAAATGGCCCTTATGCCAATACGGTTGAAGTAAAGGGGCATCAGTGGGAGTCTTATCGTTACGACCATGACATGATGACTGGAAAAATCTCCCCGCAAATTATTGGAACGTTTGTACAAATTCCGTTAATGCTTGCTTGGGCGGTAACGATTCACAAAAGTCAGGGAAAAACTTTGGAGAAGGTGAAGGTTGATCTTTCTTCAGGGGCATTTGCTTCTGGGCAGGTCTACGTAGCACTAAGCCGCTGCACTTCAATTGAGGGGATCACTTTAGAACGTCCTATTGAGCCCAAGGATGTGAGTTGCGATCAAGAGGTAAAGCGTTTTTATCTGAACTGCTTACCAAGCACTACTGCCTAGGTAGCTTGATAATTGATTTTTAGAGAAATCAATTAAAGAGGTGATAGATGATGGGGATAGCTACTGCGCTAATGACCCCATTCATTCCCATCGCTAAGCTGGCGTAAGTGCCGGCCTCGGGATGAATGCTAAAAGCACGTGAGGTGCCAATACCATGCGCGCCAATGCCAATGGCAAAGCCCCTTTGCCACCAAGCCTTCATGCCAAGAGCATTAAAGATGAAGGGGGCCAAAATAGCACCCAAAATTCCGGTGCTCACTGCAAAGATAGCTGTCAGCGTGGGCGAAACGCCAATACGTTCAGCAATACCCATAGCGATAGGTGCTGTCACGGATTTTGGGTACATTGCTCCAGTGATGCTGGCATCAGCCCCAAACAAGCGGGCGATATTGACTGCGCTAAAGATGGAAACCAGACTGCCAGCGATTAATGAAATCAGCAGGGGAAGTGAGCGGCCCTTGAGGCTTGCTAAGCCACGATAAATAGGAATTGCTAAAGATACAGTGGCGGAGCCTAACAAAAAGTGAATAAATTGAGCGCCCTCAAAGTAGGTGGAGTAGGGCATTTCAATAAACTGAATGATGCAGGCTACCAACAGAATGGCAATAGCGACGGGGTTTGCCAAGGGATTTTGTTTGGAGATTTTATAAATCCACAGCCCAGTTTGATAGGCAGCCAGAGTGAGGAATAGCGCAAAGAGTGGGCTACCCGAAAGGTAAACCCAGATTTCTACAATGGAATGTTTTTCACTCATCGCTAGCCTTGTTGCTGAGAACATCATTCATCAATCTCACCACAAATGCGCTTACGCCAATAGTGAGGATGACACTTCCTATTAAGGCGCTGACTATCGCCACCGCATTGGCTTTAAGTTGCGGGAGAAACAGCACAACGCCTACAGCAGCCGGCACAAAAAGTAGGCCTAAATAGCGACTAAAGCCATCAGCCACCATTGCCAGTTCTGTATTGATTCCCTTGCGCAGAACTAGCCAAATGACCAAGAGCACGAGCCCGATAACGGGGCCAGGCAGCGTAGGCAAAGCGAACTTTGAAACGAGCTCTCCCAAGCTTTGAAAAAGCAAAATCTGAACGAGACCAGAGATCATGGGTTTAGCCTCGTCTTGTGTGATTAGTCTGAAAAAACAACAGCAGTTGCGCCGTTAATTAAAACGCGATCCTGCAAGTAGCAGCGTAGAGCTCGAGACAGAACCGTACGCTCTAAATCTCGACCTTTGCGAACTAGATCTTCAGGGGCATCGCCATGGGTCACGCGGGTGACATCTTGCTCAATGATAGGACCTTCATCCAAATCACTCGTCACAAAATGGGCGGTTGCTCCAATCAGCTTAATACCGCGTGCATGTGCCTGATGATAAGGTTTCGCGCCTTTAAAACTTGGCAAGAAAGAATGGTGAACGTTGATGCAACGACCAGACAATTTTATTGAAAGATCATCCGATAGTATTTGCATATATCTGGCTAAAACTACCATATCGACTTTAGACTCATCGATAATTTCAAGGAGTTTAGTTTCTTGAGCGGATTTGGTTTCAGGCGTGATCGGCAGGTGATAAAAGGGAATATCAGCAAAGTCAATGGTCGAATACACCTCGCGAGGGTGGTTCGATACGATGCCGCAAATGATCATGGGCAGTTCACCAATGCGCCAGCGATACAGCAGATCCACTAAGCAGTGATCAAGTTTGGAAGCCATGATTAACACGCGCTTTAAATCTTTTACTGCGCGTAATTGCCAAGTTAACTCGTACTGTTTGGCAATCTCCTCAAAGCCTGCTTTTAATGTCTTGGCATCTCCTGGGCAGCTAAAGCTCACGCGCATAAAAAAGCGTTTAGAGGCCTTGTCATCAAATTGCTGCGCTTCCTCAATATCGCCACCTGCTTCAAAGATGTATGTAGAGACGGCGGCCACAATTCCTGGCTTATTGGGGCAGGTCAGGGTGAGGTAGTAATTTTCTGGGGTCATGGCTTCAATATTTCAAATTTCTGGATATAAATACTCTAATAGGCCGATTTTAGACTGCTGGCGACAGATGCGTGTTCTGTGCGCTATCTGAGCGCTATCTGGGTCCTGTCTGTGACCTATTTAGGGCTTTGTTCTACATCTTGTGTGGGGTCTTTCTCAATGGCATCTGCCGGTCCGAAATAGGGTGTACTGAGGTCCCGAACGTTAGGGATGGGAATATCCACGCAAATTGGCTTGAATCCCAGGGCATTGAAGAAATTGCAATCTTTTTTGGTAGCAGCCGAGGCTGCATGTTCAAGAGGGGATTTGCCAGTAGTCACGGTTGAGGCAAGACTGGCAGCGGTCGAGGGGTTTGCAACAACAGCGGCAGTTGCTGCGGTACCCACAGAGCTTGCGGCAGCGGTAGTACTACTTCCAAGTGCCACAAAGAAGGGAGCGGCGCACCCATCTAATAAAAACAGGGTGCCCAAAAGAAAAAACCAAGCCAGAGGACTTGGTTTGCTTCCTAAGCTTAAGAGCTTATTTTTTACGGCAAGCCACATTAAATACGCCTGCTGTCCAAGAGTCGTTCACTACAGCTTCATATTGACTATCGGGCGTTTTATTATCTGAAACCACTTTACCGCCACCTTTGTTTCCGGAAAATTCTTTATATTCGATGGGGCGGTAAGTCACGTTGCTACAGTTGTACTCATTAATGCCAACGATCGAATTAACCGTCTCTTTGGTTTTTGGGTTTTGCCCTGGTTTTTTAAAATCTAGCATCGACAAAATCTGCGCCTTATCTCCATCGGCTTTGAGTGTGTCCACATCTACATAAACAGACATACGCTCATTTGCACCAAGCTCTTGCCAAGCGGCTAAACAATTACTTACAGGCAGAGCAATCAGGGAGGCAGTAAGAAGGGCTAAGGTAGTGAATTTTTTCATGGCGCTATTAAATAAAGTAAGTGAAGGTGACTAAAGGTATCAAAAGTAACTAAACCATTTTAGGGTATTCAAACCCCATTCTAAACTGCCTTAAGGGTGATTACTTAAAGTTCAGGTTTAGTTGGCGGGTGATATTTTCTGGCTTCATTTGGAGGGGCAGATATTCATTTTTAGCCCATAACGGCCCCATATTGCGATAAAGCTTGCTTTGGACCCACCCAGATTGGCCCGCCTGGTATATGAATAGTGATTTTTCAAGATCAGACAAGTCATAAATAGTGCGCAGGCTAGCGGCCTGCTTAGTCTCAAAAGGATTGGGAGCGCGCAATAGCTCTAAACGGCCTACGTTGATAGTGAAGCTGTCACCTGGAACGGGTTGGGTGAGATTAAAAACACTCCCCAATACAGGGACCTTGCTAAAGGGCCTGTGTTCAGAAACCGCCACATGGGCATTTTGCCAAACCCAGTTTTTGGGATTACTTCCAAATTGGGTACTGAGTTGGTCTAGCGCTTTATTAAAGGCGTCATTAGAGGATTGTGCGCAATTCTCAACTGCTGTAGTTGCCGGGTTGTCGCACCATGGACTGTCTGGGTTCTTTAATAAACGAATTAATGGCACCCTAAAGTTGCGGGAACCATAATTTTCGGTAAATAAATAACTCAGGCGTGAGAATGTATTTTGAGTGAGTTGATCAGCCCAGGCATTAAAGATTAAAGCGGCCGCACTGTCACCTTTCATATTTCCATCGAAGCCTTTGATAAGCTCAAGCGCTTGTGGCCCTAGTGGATGCGTGGGTTTGCTAGAGAGGAAAAGCTCAAGCAGTGGCGTTGCCCCTAAAGAAAGAGTGTCAGCTTGCATGGTTTTCATTGAATCTAAATCATGCGTTGGTTTGGACTTAATCAGATCCACTATGCGGTCATAACGCGTTGGCACCTCCCAATCGGCTGTTAAAGGATTGGGATCATTTTCAGCAATAATTTTTTGATTGGCGGTAGCAATCCAGCCTTGCTCTGGATTATTGCTAGTGGGCAAATGGTCGTAAGGAACATATCCAGTCCAGTCATACTGCTTTTCCCAGCCCGGTGCAGGGGCGACGCCATAGAGGCCCTGATGCAGAGTTCTTTGAGGTGCAACGCCCGCAGCTTGATAGGAAATATTTCCCTCTGTATCAGCCATCACAACGTTTTGCATCGGGGCGTAGTTTTTGCGAAGAGACTGTTTAAAACTATCAAGATCGGCAGACTGATTCATTTCCAGTAAAGCTGCAACAGATTGGTTTTTTAAATCAAACGCAGTCCAATGGAATGCCAAGGCGAACTTATCCGTATCAATAGCTCTTTTAGCGCGTGCATAAGAATCCGAGATCACTGGGCCGTGGCGTGTTTCTTTTACTAAAAACTGTAGCGGTGGAGCACCCTTGATATCAATGATTTCTTGGCGAACCTTGAAGGGGAGTGGACCATCAGGTCCACGGTACATTCCTGGGTTCTTGGGGTCCAATTGCTCTATATATAAATCTTGAACATCCGGGCCGGTGTTTGTATAGCTCCAAGCGTATTTCTGGGTATGGCCGAGAACCACCGCTGGGATCCCTGGAAGGGTACCTCCAATGACATTCAGGCCAGGAGCATCAAGATGGGCAAAATACCAAGCTGCTGGGGTGGAGAGACCGAGATGGGGGTCATTTGCCAGAAGAGGTTTTCCGCTTGCAGTATGTTTGCCGCTAATTGCCCAATTATTAGATCCAAGTCCGTCTTTGCTTCCACCAAGATCATTTATTGCTAACTCTGTTGAAGGAAGTTTTTGGGATTTGGTGCCGCGAATGGATGGCGTGGGATTAAAGACATTCATATCCCGATACATCTTTGCAAAATCCATATTGCTTACGAACTCATCGGGGGTATAGGGTTCAACTACATCCCAGACTTCTTTGGTATTGAGAAATTGCGACAACTCAAGACGTTGCAATTCTTTTTGCCAGTTTCCGCCTAAGTCATAGGCCATCATCAGCATCCACGCTACGCTATCAGTCGGGGACCAGTGCCCTGGTTTAGAGCCCGTTAGAAAATATTCCACTGGTAAAGCCCAGCCCAACTGAGTATTGCCAGCGTTCACACCATCGGCATAGGCTTGTAATAAGCGTTTAGCGGCAATGGGGTAGCGATCAAACTGTTGTTCGGCGGCATGCTTGATACCGAGGGTGCGAATAAAGCGATCTATTGGAACAGTCTCGCTTCCTAAGATTTCAGAAAGACGTCCACTGGCAATGCGTCGGTTGATTTCCATTTGCCAAGAGCGTTCGCTAGCATGCAAATACCCTAAGGCAAAAAGGGCATCCGTTGGGCTATTGGCCTTGATATGGGGAATGTCGCTCTCATCAAAACTAATAACAACGTTATCTCCCAGACTTTTGATAGTGCGCTTGCCAGAAAGCGTGGTGTGAGCCGAAAACAGATAAACCAGTGCCACGATAGCCATAATGAACAAGCCCGTACCCACAATCCATAGTCCAAGGCGTATGACAGACGGTATC
>Ga0364920_10116_pt1 | contig 28618 bp, 23 predicted proteins | sample SorcelJu500001C8_FD_206961 | JGI IMG/M metagenome (GOLD analysis project Ga0364920, IMG submission 206961) | Enriched cells from Trout Bog Lake Hypolimnion, Wisconsin, USA - BchlTB.June20.5000.01.C8 | ecosystem: Environmental > Aquatic > Freshwater > Lake > Hypolimnion/Profundal zone | place: USA...
GGTATCCGCGGTGAACAGGAAACGATCGCCCTCCATTGCCGCAGCGCCGGCAGGGACAATACGTTGATCAGAGCGGGGCCCTGAACCGGCGCCGCAGCCAGCGCACCGGCGCGCCCACCAGAGGCAGCTTCTGGAACAGCTCTTCGGCGGCGTCCCAATAGTCGCGATGTTCGGTTACCATTCCGCCGGCGTTGAATTTAAGATGTGAAGCGCCCAGAATTCTGTATGGCCTGCCTCTGAATTCAAATTCAAACGTCCAGCTCACAAAAGCCTGACTGTTCTGCAGGATTTTATCGTGCATGACAAAGCGCGGGTGAGTGGTACTGACAAACATATGGTCAAAAATGCCCATGATGGCAGCCAGGCCGGTGACGTCGTTGAACGGATCTTTAAAGTGCGCGGCAGGATCGTAATAGTCCGCAGCCAGCCTGACGCTGTCGGCAGTCAGGGTTGCGTACCAATCCAGTAATTCGTCGAGTCGGTTCATGTGATTAATCGTCGTAACAGAAAAAACCGCAGGCGGTAGGGCAATAGTCGCACTAATTTCAGCACCTGGGTAAACCGGCGCGGAAAATGAATTTCAAACTGGCCCAGGGCGAAGCCGCGCAAAATTGAAGCCGATGCCTGCTCGGCGCTTTGCAGTGCGGGCATGTAGAAACTGTTTTTCTGCGTCAGTCCGGTATCGACGAAACCGGGATTGATCAAATACACATTGATGCCCTTGGGATGCAGATCGCTGTACAGAATTTCGGCCAGATTGATCAGCGCCGCCTTGCCCGGGCCATACACGCTGGCGTTGGGCAGCCCCATATAGCCGGCCACACTGGCAACCAGCGCGATCCCGCCCGCGCGGCGTTCCAGCATGCCGGGCAGGACCGCGGCCAGACCCGAGTACACGCTGGCCAGATTGATTTCCAGGGTTTGCAATGCCGTGGCCGGATCGACTTCCCAGCTGCGCTCGGGCCGATACTGGGCCGCGCAGAAGATGATGAAATCGACCCCGCCCAGCCGGGCCTGGATCTCTCGGTATGCCACCGGCCAGGCGTTCACGTCCTGCACGTCAAGTGGCACCACACAGGCCTGGGGGTGATGTTCCGCGATTTCCCGGAGCAGCTCGCTGCGACGCGCGGACAGGATTACGGCAGCGTCAGCGTTGAGCAGTTGCCGGGCCAGTGCGGCGCCGATGCCGCTCGAAGCACCAATAATCCAGACACGCTGACCATGCCAGTGCTGCAGCGGCAAATTCAGCGTCCAGTTTTTCGGGTTTAAAAAATTTTTCAAGACGGACTCCGCCGGTTAAAGAACAGCGTGACCTGGCCGAATTCCACTCCCCATTTGGACATGCTGGCGCGATTGATCATGACGCGCTCGTCGAGCATAAACATCCAGTCATCAAAATGCATCTGCCAGATACTGTCATCGACCGGCAGCAACAGACCATATTCCCAGTGCAGGGCATTGCCCGACACCTGACCGACGGCTTCCCCCACCACATCGGACGCCGTGCCGTGCCAGAGTCCGTCGGCAGATCGGCTCAGCGTCCAGATGCGCTGCTGTTTGCTGCCGTCGTCATAACTGAAGCGCTCGTCCAGAATCAACTGCCGGTCTTTTTTACTGCCGGTGATTTCAACGTGAAACCGTTTGACCACTTCGCCGCTGCGTTTTTGAAACATGCCCCAGGCATCGGTCTTGCCAAGGAAGTAGGCTTCCAGATCGAAGCCGGGCTGCAGATTCTGGTAATGCGTGACATCTGGCGCCGCGCAGCCGCACAACAGCACACTGCAGATCAGGGCAAGGAATTTTTTCATGCGATTGTCTCCCGGTAAGCTGGCGTCACACGCATCGACAACAGCAATGCGATGCATTTCAACACTGAGGGCACGCCAGCGTACACCCAGGCCAGACCCACACCGGCCGGATGCCCGGGGTGGTAATCAAGTCTGTCCAGCAAAGGCAGCGCCAGGCCGGACACGGAAAGCGCCAGTTTGCCCAGCAGGGTCCAGACGCCGTAATACGCGCCCGGACTGACATCGTTCCCGATCACCTGGGCCAGCAATACCGGCGGCAGGGCCAGATCCGCGCCAAGCGCGAAACCGGCAGCGACGCAGATCACAAAAAACGCCGCGACCTGGCCCGGCCCAAGCAGACCGGCGCCGACAAACGCCAGCACCGCCAGCGCCATCCCGCAGCGCCAGCTCTGCGCCACGCCGTATTTTTGCGCCAGCCTTACCCAGAACGGCAAACCGAGGGCGGCAGCAATGAAGTAGGCTGCCAGAAACGCCGGGCCCAGGGACGCGGCCTGCAATCTGTCGCCAACAAAAAACAGCACCAGCGTGGCCGGCACGGCGACCGATACGGCATTGATGAAATACGGAATCAGCAAGGCTGTAAAAGCACGATTGGCGCGCAGCGCGCTGCATTGCGCCAGCAGACCCAAAGCGCCCGGAACCGGCTTGCGGTGCCATACCGGTGCAAAGGCAAACAATGCCGCGATGGCACAGGCCAGCACGGCGGCAAATCCCAGGCAGTACCAGAACAGGCCGAGCCGGTATTGCGCGCCTGAAAAAATCAGCCCCGGAATTACCGACGCCGCAATGACACCGATCAGTCCGGCCGCTTCGCGCCATGCGGCCCCGCCCAGCAGGGCCTTGTCATGGCTCTGGCTGAGCCGCGCGCCCCAGGACAGATAGGCGATATTCAGCATGCTGTGCGCCACATACGCCAGAATCAGCATCAGCGGCAGCCACAGCGTCAGATTGCCGGTCGGCGGCAGCCACAGGCCGGCAAACGCAGCGGCGAGCAGCGCGCCGGCCAGCCAGAACCAGACAGTCAGACGGCCGGGCAGGCGGTCGATGAGGTATCCCAGCACAGGGTCCTGGAGCGCGTCGACAAACCGCGCCAGAAATAAAATCCACCCGACCGTCGCCAGCGCCATGCCGAGCTGACTGGCATAGTAGGCAGGGATCTGCACGTAGACCGGCAGCGCGGCCATGGCCAGCGGCAGGCCCAGCAATCCATAGGCCGCATAGCCGACGCCGGGCCGCCTCACCTGCTTATTCCCAGCAGATGTTCACGCAGGCTGCTGTCTTTGCTGCGCGGATCGAGCCAGATTGCAAAAAACGCTTCGGCAAATTCCGGATCACTGATTTCTGCGGTCCGGGATTTGCCGTCGTAAAAGCGGCATCCCCGGTGCGGAATAAAAATACCGACAAGCTGGTCGCCATCATTAACATCGGGAAAAGCACGGGACATGGCTTGCTCCCACTGTTCCAGCCGGTCGGCAGAAAATCGTTGTTTGAACAACCGTTTTATTTCATCAATACTGACTCTGGCGATCCGTTCGCCGGTGATGTGCCGGTGGTAGGTCAGCTGCAGGGCGAACGGTTGCTGCGGGTTGAACGGCTGATGTTCGCTCCACAGAACGGCGCTGTAAATGCTTAACCCGAACCAGCTCAGCTCGCCCTGCCCGACCGCTTTGGCCTGCGGTAATTCTTCATGCCAGTCACTGGCCAGCACGGGCGCAGCGCACAGCGCCAGCAGCAGTGCGGCCAGAAAAATCCTAGGGCTTGTGAAGCAGAAACTGCACGACATCGGTTTTCCCCTCATCGAATCCTGCTTCGCAATAGGCGAAATACAAACGCCAGATACGCATAAACCGCTGATCCAGACCCTGGGCAATGATGGCGTCGTAACTGTCGCTCCAGGCGTGATGCCAGCGCCGCAATGTTTCGGCATAATCGGCACCGAAACAGAATTGTTCTTCCACCTGCAGACCTGCGCGCGCAGCACATGTTTCAAACCGTTCGCGGCTGGGCAGCATGCCGCCCGGGAAAATGTATTGCTGGATAAAATCGGCGCTGCTGCGATAGCGCTCAAAGTCGCGTTCGGCTATCGTGATCGACTGCACCACGGCACGTCCTCCCGGTCTGAGTCGCGCTGCGAGCGTGGTGAAATAATCGGCCCAGAAACGTTCGCCGACGGCTTCAAACATTTCGATTGAGACGATGGCGTCAAACACGCCGGTGAGATCGCGGTAATCGCACAGGCTCAGATGCACCAGATCGGCATATTCGCGCGTGCGCTGCACGGCCACTTCCAGTTGCGCTGCCGAGATTGTCACGCCGCTGACCCGGATTCCCAGCGCGGCGGCGTACGCGGCAAAACCGCCCCAGCCACAACCGATTTCCAGCACGTGGTCGCCTGCTTTCAAGCCCAGCACCTCGATGATGCGCCGGTATTTGCGCTGCTGCGCGCTGAATAAAGTCTGTCCGAAATCACCGTCAAACACGGCGCTGGAATAGGTCATGCTGTCGTCCAGCCAGGTCCGGTAGAACGCATTGCCGATGTCGTAATGGGCGTGAATATTTCTGCGGCTGCCGACCCGGGTATTGGGCCGCAGCACATGCCGCAGCCGGTACCACAGCCTGGACAGCCACAGTCCATTGACCATGCGTCCCAGCGCGGCTTCGTTCCGGATCGCCAGACGCAGCAGCGCTGTCAGGTCCGGGCTTTCTGCCCAGCCGGCTTCCACGGCCTCGGCAAAACCGATGTCGCCGGCACGGATAATTCTGGCACAGGCGCGCCAGTCATTGATTTTCAGAGTGGCGCTGGGTGGCTCATGCAGGTCGCCAAACATGTGGCGATTGCCTTCGGGGGCGACCAGTTGCAAATGTCCGGACTGCAGCCCGCCGAGCAATCTTAAAAAGATTCTGGCTGTGGCCGGCACATACGGCGGCGGTGCATCAAAAAGTTGGCTTTGGCTCACGCTGTTGGTTCCTTCTGGTTGCTCGGTGTTTCGGTCCGGTGCAGTGTCAGTGACCGGGTCAGGTAGCTGTCGGCTGCGCCCGGATTGGAATAAAAACGCACTCCCTTGATCCACAGTCTGAGTGCCTGCCAGTGGATGCCGGCCACAATCGACAGCGTCAGAAATGGCTGTCTGAGAATGGCGCCCAGCATATTTCGGGATGTCAGCGCTTCGGCTCTGCCGCCTACCGTGGTTTTGATCAGCAGATCGGATTCGTCGTAATAATCCAGACTGACCAGACTGCTGTTTTCGGTTTCGCGGAATTTGAAACAGTAGAAACCCTCAACCCGGCAGAACGGCGAGACGTGCATGTCTTTATTGCTGATGATGTCGACGTCCGCCGTGATGGGCCCGTCTGCGCTGAGCAGATAGCGGTGCGACTGGCCAAAAGTATTATTGACTTCGGCCAGCACCGCGCGCAATGCGCCGCTCCTGTCGTAGCAGTACCAGAAGCTGACCGGGTTGAATACAAAACCGAACAGGCGCGGAAAAGTCTGCAGCCAGATTTCACCGTCTGCGGCAATGCCCGCGTCTTGTAGAATGGCGCGCATCCAGCTCTGCAGATCGCTGCCGTCGCGCGCGCCGTAATCACGGGTTCTGATTGACGCCAGCCGGTAACGGTCGACGCCGAACCAGGCCGAATTCAGCTCGGACAGGCGTGCCAGGTTGACCCGCACATAAAACACCGGATAAACAAAACGGTGCCGCCTGGGCCGCATCCTGTCGTGCATGACCTGACCGCGGATCAGTTTCGCGGCCGGATTCACAGTAGCGCCCAGTCCGGCGCGACGCCAAATTCGCGTGCCACCCGCAATGCCGATTTCAGGCCGTCTTCGTGAAAACCGTAGCCGGTCCAGGCACCGGCAAACCAGCATTTGTTTTTACCCTGGATGGACGCCACACGCTGCTGGGCAGAAATGGCGGGCTGATCAAATACCGGATGCTGGTAATCAAACACGGCGTGTATGCTGCTTTCGGCAGGGGCGCGGTCCGGATTCAGGGTCACCATGAGCGGCGTGGAAAACGGCAGGTTCTGCAGTCTGTTGAGCCAGTAGCTGACGCACACGCCGCGCTCGCTGCCGTCCCGGCCTGCGCCGATGTAATTCCAGGCCGACCAGACTTTCCGGCGCAGCGGCATGAGTTGCGTGTCCGTGTGCAGATAAGCCTTGTTGGCCTGATAACGCACCGCCGACAGAATCTCCCGCTCCTGCCGGCTGGCATCGGCGAGCATGTCCAGCGTGTCCGGTGCATGCGTGGCAAAGACCACCGAATCAAAGCTGTCGGTTGCGTTTGGCGTGACGACCAGCACTTCGCTGGCGCTGCGCACGATCATCTCCACTTTGGTATTGATGCGCACATCGGCCAGGGTCGCGGCAATTTTACGCACATATTCGCGCCCCCCGCCGACCACGGTCTGCCATTGCGGCCGGTTGCTGACCTGCAGCAGTGAATGGTTCAGACAGAAGCGGATAAAGCTGCTGGCCGGGTATTTCAGGATGTCAGCTGGTGTGCTCGACCAGATTGCAGCGGCCATGGGCAGCAGATAGGCCTGGCAAAAGGTCTGGCTGTAACTCTCGGTCGCGAGCAGCTCACCCAGGCTGGTCTGATGTTGCGTTGTGCGTTTCAGGTAGTCCGCAGCACAGCGGTTGAATCTGAGGATGTCTTTGAGCATCAGCAGAAAACCCGGAGACAGTAAATTGGCGCGCTGGGCAAAGACACTGTCCAGACTGGTGCCCGCCCACTCAAGCCGGCCGCCATCCAGCGAGACGCCGAACGACATGTCGGTGGCATGACTGGCTACCTGCAGTTCGTTCAGCATGGCGATCAGATTGGGATAGGTAGCCCTGTTATAGACGAGAAAGCCGGTATCTACCGGATGGGTCGTACCGTCCAGCCGGACTTCGACAGTATTGGTGTGTCCGCCCAGGTAAGTACCTGCTTCATACAGCACTACGTCGTGTCTGCGGGCCAGCAGCCAGGCACTGGCCAGGCCTGAAATGCCGGATCCGATAACGGCTACGCGCTGCCTTTTCTGATTCATGTCTGCCTTTAATTCAACAAATTCTGGTGCAGGCTCTTCCCTGTGTGCTAATATTACTACCGATAAAACAAAAAAGCTACCAATCGGTAACTTTATTTTACTTATGAGTATTTTTAGCAAAATCAGCTTCAAGGATCAGGCCTTCAAGCTCAGGGAAAATGCGATTCTGGATGCCACCACCAAAATTCTGGGGGACAAGGGATTCGATTTGATGACCATGGATGACGTAGCAAACGCGGTCGGCATTTCCAAACCCAGCCTGTACAAACATTTCAAATCCAAAGAAGATCTGGTTGGTGAGGCATTGATACGCCTGATCGACGGGGCACTGGATTTTCTCGGGCAGCTCGACAAAGAACTCAGTGCGCTGGAAAAAATATCCGCCCTGCTGGAATGGGCGCTGCGGGTACGTCTGCAGGGTGGACTGCCGTTTCTGCCGTCCACCAATGCCAGCGTGCGCGCAATGTTGATGCGCAACGTCACCTATGTCACCCGTATTCTGAAGCTCAACGGGCAACTCGAAAAACTGGTGCAGGCTGCGCAGAAGGCCGGCGAACTGGATGCGGCGCTGCCCACCGATGTGATTCTGTTCAGCTACTACTCGCGCACCTGCGACCCTGCCGTGGAATATCTGCAGCAGTTCTCCAAGATGAAGGAAGACGATATCGTGAACGCAATGTTGCAGGTGGCATTCTCCGGACTGGGTCCTGCCAGATGAGGCCTTATCATGTCTGACAATGTCCTCGTCTGGCTGCGGCGCGACCTGCGCCTGTTTGACCACGCAGCCCTGCACCATGCGCTGATCTCCGGTCACAGGGTGATCTGTGTATTTATTTTCGACCGCGATATTCTCGACACGCTGCCCAGAACGGACCGGCGCGTGGCCTTCATCTGGGAGAGCGTCCTGCAGCTCAAGCAGGAACTGACAGCGCTGGGCGCCGATCTGGTGGTCAGGCACGGCTCGGCCGTGAAAACAATCGTCGCGCTGGCCGATGAATTCGGGGCGTTGGCCGTGTACGCCAACCGGGACACCGAACCGTATGCGATCAGGCGCGATACCGAGGTGGAAGATCAGCTGGTCTCTGAAGGCAGGGCGCTGCACCTGTTTAAAGATCAGGTGATCTTTGAATGCGACGAAGTACTGAACCTGTCCCGGCAGATGTACAAGGTGTTTACGCCTTACAAAAACGCCTGGCTGGCCAGACTCAGCGAACAGGCGCTGGCCTCGTATCCGATACGCCCGCATCTGCACAATTTGAAGCAGTGCGCCGCCACTGCCTTGCCCACCCTGCCGGAGCTGGGCTTTGAGCAGGTCAATGTGGATTACCTGCAGCCCGGCATGGATGGCGGTGAAGCGCTGTTTAACGATTTCTGCAGCCGCATTCATCAATACCGCAAGGCGCGCGATTTTCCTGCTGTCCGCGGCGTGTCGTATCTGTCGGTGCACCTGCGTTTTGGCACGGTATCCATCCGCGAGCTCGCCCGCACCGCTCACCAGATGGGTGGCGAGGGCGCCGACACCTGGCTGTCCGAATTAATCTGGCGCGAGTTTTATCAGCAACTGCTGTGGCATCGGCCCGAGCTGGTCACGCACACGTTCAAACCGGAATATGACGCGATTCCTTTTCCGAACGACAGCGCTTATTTCACGGCCTGGTGTGCCGGTCAGACCGGCTTTCCGATAGTTGATGCAGCAATGCGTCAGTTGAACCAGACCGGCTTTATGCACAACCGCCTGCGCATGATTGCGGCGAGTTTCCTGGTCAAGGATTTGCTGGTTGACTGGCGTTGGGGCGAACAGTATTTCGCACTGCAGTTAAATGATTTTGATCTGGCTTCGAACAACGGCGGCTGGCAGTGGGCCGCATCTACCGGCTGCGATGCACAGCCGTATTTCCGGATCTTCAACCCGACCACACAGTCGCTGCGCTTTGACCTGGAGGGTAATTTCATCCGGCGCTATTGTCCCGAGCTCGCTCATCTGGATAACCGGTCGATACATGCGCCGCCGGCCATGCCGGCTTATCCGGCCCCACTGGTTGACCATGGCACGCAGCGCCTGGCTGCGCTGGCCTTGTTTAAAGCCGCAGGTAACTGATGCCAATCGCTGGCTTTGGTTGATGCGAATAGGCAGCAGGGCTGCCGTCAAGTCGTCAGTAACCGGTTCCAAAATCAACCTTGGAGCCGGACGCTGCCACCGGATCGAAACCGATCCCACCTGACGATGAACAGGTTTAAGCTGTGCAACCGGGCAGCTGATGCATCGCTGCCCGGCTTTTTTACTGCATCCGATACTGCTTACCAGATAATGACGCGGTCTTTGGGCGCCAGATACAGTCTGTCGCCAGGCTTGACGTTAAACGCTTTGTAGAAATCCGGCTGATTTTGCACTGTGCCGTTGGTGCGCGCCTCAACTGGCGAATGCGGATCAGTCTTCAACAGGACCAGCGCAAATTCATCACGCAGTTTCATTTGCCAGACTTGGGCGAAGCCGAGGTAGAAGCGCTGCTCGCCCGTGTAACCGTCTATTTTCGGCGCACTCTTGCCATGCAAAGACAGCCTGTAGGCCTTCATTGCAATCGCCAGTCCGGAATTATCGGCAATGTTTTCACCCAGGGTCAGTTCGCCGTTGACGTGATATCCGGCCAGGGGACTGAACGCGCTGTACTGTCTGACCAGTGCGGCCGTTTTCTCGGCAAACTTTTTGTGATCCTGTTCGGTCCACCAGTTGCGCAGATTTCCTTTTTCGTCGTACTGGCTGCCCTGATCATCAAACGCGTGGCTGATTTCATGGCCGATCACCGCACCGATTGCGCCATAGTTGACGGCATCATCGGCATCCGGATTGAAAAACGGCGGACGCAGAATCGCGGCCGGGAAAGTGATGTCGTTAAATTGCGGATCGTATTGCGCGTTGACAGTCTGTGGCGTCATGCCCCACTGGCGGCGATCGATGGGCTTGCCCAACTGGCTGATCTGATAGTCGGTTTCGAATTCATTGGCACGCAGACTGTTGCCGATCAAATCGGTTTTGCTGACCGACAGGGCCGAGTAGTCGCGCCATTTGTCGGGGTAGCCAATTTTAGTGACCATGGTAGACAGTTTCAGCTGCGCCTGTTTTTTGGTCGCCGGGCTCATCCAGTCCAGCCTGTTGATGCTTTGCCTGTAAGCTGCCATTAAATTGCTGACCAGTTTTTCCATGCGTGCCTTATGCTCTGCCGGAAAATATTTTTCCACATACAGCTGTCCCACGGCTTCACCCAGGTCGGCGTCAACTTTGTCCACGGCGCGTTTCCAGCGGGCTTTTTGCACCGGCACACCCTGCAGCAGGGTGCCATAAAATGCGAAATGTTCGTCAGCGAACTGCACCGGCAGCATGCCTGAGTTGGAGGACAGGGCATGCCATCTGAAATAGGTTTTCCAGTCCTGCACCGGGGTGTCCTGCAAGACTTTGGCAAAGCCTGTGAAATAGCTCGGCTGACCAGCGATGACCGAACTGATTTTGCCTTCCAGACCGGCTGCTTTCAGATAGGCCTGAAATTCAAAACCGGGCGTGAGCGCATTCAGACTGGCGGTATCAAATTTGTTATACCCTTTAACCGGGTCGCGCAATTCGACCTTGGTCCACTGGACCCTGGCCAGTGCGGTTTCCAGTTTCAGTATGGTCTGGGCGCTGGCCGCTGCATCGGTGTCGCCGGCCATGGCCAGCATTTTTTCGATGTGTCTGACGTAGGCTTCGCGCAGGCCCTTGAGCTTGGCATCGTCATCAAGCAGGTAGTAGTCACGGTCTGGCAGACCGAGTCCGCTTTGCGCCAGATGCACTGCGTAGACGGTTGAATCTTTGTCGTCCGGCGTTACGGAAAAATCGAACGGCGCGACGATACCGATGCGATTGAAACAGGCCACCAGTGCCGGCACCTGCGCGGTATCGGTTATCGCATCGATTCTCGCGAACAGCGCCTGCAGCGGTTTGAGGCCCAGCGCATCGATGGTGGCGGTGTCCATATAGCTCTGGTACAGATCGCTGATTTTCTGCGCGTTGCTGCCGGCTGCTGCGGTCGGACTGATCGCTTCGATGATGCTCTGCAGCTGCGGCTTGACCTGATCGTCAAGTTCAACAAACGAGCCCCACATCGGTTTGTCTGCAGGAATCGCTGTGTTTTTGAGCCACGTGCCGTTGGTGTGCAGGAACAGGTCGTCCTGAACCCGCACCGCGCTGTCCATGGCGGCCGGGTTGATTCCTGATACGCCCTGCTGAGCCATCTCTGCTGCCATCACGTTTGCCTTTATCATCCCGATCACCATAACGGTCAGTCCCAATTTTTTAAACAATTTTTTCATTACTTCTCCTCTCCAAGATGAAATAGCAACCAGGCTTGTGGCTTGATTGTGCATAACAGACAGTGGGATATCCCTGTCAACAACCAGTTCAACTGCATCGGTATAAAAAAACGCCGCCCAAAAAATGGCGGCGTTTTTTCAGGTTCAGACTGATGGCATGCCTTTACTGTGCTTCGCCATCGGTCACTTCACTGGTGCTGGCTTCCACGTTGGTTGCAAAAGCGGCTTTCTCTGCCTGCAACATCGCGTGGCGTTCATCGGCTTCCCAGGTCTCTTTCAACTTGCGGGCACGGTGATACGCCAGACCGGTACCGGCCGGAATCAAACGTCCGACGATAACGTTTTCTTTCAGACCGCGCAGGCTGTCCTGTTTACCCATGATCGCTGCTTCAGTCAGGACACGTGTCGTTTCCTGGAATGACGCGGCTGAAATAAACGAGTCAGTCGACAAGGACGCTTTGGTAATACCCAGCAGAATATTTTCATAGGTTGCCGGGATCTTGTCTTCAGCGGTAATGCGGTCGTTTTCATCCAGCAGCTCGGAACGTTCAACCTGTTCACCAACGATGTAGCTGGTGTCGCCGGGGTTGACCACGGTCACGCGGCGCAACATCTGACGCACAATCACTTCGATATGCTTGTCATTGATCTTCACACCCTGCAGGCGGTACACGTCCTGAACTTCTTCAACGATGTAACGTGCCAGCGCTTCGATACCCAGCAAACGCAGGATATCCTGTGGATCACGCGGACCGTCCACAATCATTTCACCCTTGTTGACCACCTGGCCGTCATGCACCAGAACCTGTTTCTCTTTGGCGATCAGGAACTCGTGTTTTTCACCGTCGAGATCGGTAATTTCCAGACGCTGCTTACCTTTGGTTTCTTTACCGAAAGCCACTGTACCGGTAACTTCTGCCAGTACGCCGGCGTCTTTCGGTGAACGCGCTTCAAACAGTTCAGCTACCCGTGGCAGACCACCGGTAATATCACGTGTTTTTTGCGATTCAGTCGGAATACGCGCCAGTACTTCACCGACGTGCACCTGCTGACCGTCTTTCACCATCAACAGCGCGCCCGGCTGGAAGCTGATCGTCACGGCGTGTTCTGTGCCGGCGATCTTGACTTCCTGACCCTGTTCATTCAACAGTTTGACCTGCGGACGCAACAGTTTGGTTGCCACACCGCGGCGTTTTGCATCGATCGCAACCAGAGTCGACAGACCGGTGACTTCATCAACCTGCTTGGCAACGGTAACGCCTTCTTCGACGTTTTCGAACTTGATCTGACCGCTGTACTCGGTGATGATCGGACGGGTCAGCGGATCCCAGGTCGCCAGGGTCGCGCCGGCTTTGATGACGGTGCCGTCGGTGACGATCAGGGTTGCGCCGTAAGGCACTTTATGACGTTCACGTTCACGACCATGGTCATCGGTAATGAGGACTTCACCGGACCGGGAAATAACGATCAGATCGCCCTTGCCGTTGGTGACATAACGCATTGTCGCGGTAAAGCGGACCGTACCGTTAGACTTGGCTTCGATTGCCGAAGCGACTGCTGCCCGGGATGCGGCACCACCGATGTGGAAGGTACGCATGGTCAGCTGTGTGCCTGGTTCACCGATCGACTGCGCAGCGATCACACCGACTGCCTCGCCGGCGTTGACCATGTTGCCACGGCCCAGATCGCGGCCATAACACATGGCGCACAGACCGTAACGTGTGTCACAGGTCAGTGGCGTGCGCACCTTGACTTCATCAATGCCCAAACGTTCGATTTCTTCGACTTCATCTTCCGACAGCAGGGTACCGGTCGGGTACAGCGTTTCCTGCGTATCCGGGTTGACGACGTCGTTGGCTGTAACGCGACCCAAAATAAGTTCGCGCAACGGTTCGATGACTTCACCGCCTTCAACCAGTGCTTTCATTGAAGCGCCGTTCGAAGTGCCGCAATCGTCTTCAATGACCACCAGATCCTGGGTGACGTCGACCAGACGACGGGTGAGGTAACCGGAGTTCGCTGTTTTCAACGCGGTATCGGCCAGACCTTTACGCGCACCATGGGTGGAAATAAAGTACTGCAACACGTTCAGACCTTCGCGGAAGTTCGCGGTAATCGGTGTTTCGATAATCGAACCATCCGGTTTGGCCATCAGTCCCCGCATACCGGCGAGCTGACGAATCTGCGCTGCAGATCCACGCGCACCGGAGTCGGCCATCATGTAAATCGCATTGAACGATTCCTGTGTGCCGACCGAGCCGTCACGGCGGACAACGTCTTCAACTTTCAGACGCTCCATCATGGCTTTACCGACATCGTCACCGGTTTTACCCCAGATATCGACCACCTTGTTGTAACGCTCGCCGGAAGTAACCAGACCGGAGGCATACTGCTGTTCGATCTGTTTGACTTCTTTTTCTGCCGCGGCAATCAGGGTGACCTTTTGCGGCGGTACCAGCATATCGTCGATACAGATCGAGATACCGGCACGGGTCGCCAGGCGGAAACCGGACTGCATCAATTTATCGGCAAATACCACGGTCGCGCGCAGACCGCACTTACGGAATGAGGTATTGATCAGCTTGGAAATTTCTTTCTTTTTCAGGGCGCGATTCAGGACACTGAACGGCAGACCCTTAGGCAGAATTTCGGACAGAATTGCGCGACCTACCGTCGTTTCGTAACGGGTAACGGTGCGCACGAACTCGCCGGTTTCCAGATTTTTCGGATACTCGGTAATACGCACGGTAATACGGGTAGTCAGTTCGACTTCCTTGTTGTCATAAGCACGGATCGCTTCTGAGACGTCAGGGAACATCATCCCTTCATTTTTGCCGTTGATTTTTTCGCGGGTCGCATAGTACAGACCCAGGACGATATCCTGAGAAGGAACAATCGACGGTTCGCCGTTGGACGGGAACAGGATATTGTTCGAAGCCAGCATCAGGGTACGCGCTTCCATCTGCGCTTCGACCGACAATGGAACGTGTACCGCCATCTGATCGCCATCGAAGTCGGCGTTGAATGCGGCGCAGACCAGAGGATGCAGCTGGATTGCCTTGCCTTCAATCAGGACCGGCTCAAACGCCTGGATACCCAGACGGTGCAGTGTCGGCGCGCGGTTCAGCATGACCGGATGTTCTTTGATCACGTCTTCCAGAATATCCCATACGACAGGTTCCTGGATTTCGACCAGTTTCTTCGCTGCTTTAATGGTGGTCGCCAGACCCATCAGTTCCAGTTTATTGAAAATGAACGGCTTGAACAGTTCCAGCGCCATCAGCTTGGGCAGACCGCACTGATGCAGTTTCAGCTGAGGACCGACCACGATAACGGAACGACCGGAGTAATCCACACGTTTACCCAGCAAGTTCTGACGGAAACGGCCGCCTTTACCTTTGATCATTTCGGCCAGGGATTTCAGCGGACGCTTGTTGGCGCCGGTCATGGCTTTACCGCGACGACCATTGTCCAGCAGCGAATCGACAGCTTCCTGCAACATCCGTTTTTCATTGCGGGTGATGATTTCAGGCGCGCGCAGTTCCATCAGACGTTTCAGACGGTTGTTGCGATTGATAACGCGACGATACAAATCGTTCAGATCGGAGGTCGCAAAACGACCGCCATCCAGCGGCACCAGAGGACGCAGTTCCGGCGGCAGAACCGGCAGCACTTCCATGATCATCCAGTCCGGTTTGATGCCGGAGCGCTGGAACGCTTCAAGCACTTTCAGGCGCTTGGCGTATTTTTTGATCTTGGCTTCGGATTTGGATTCTTTCAGTTCAACGCGCAGGGTTTCTGCGTCGCGGTCGATATCGATCGAGCGCAGCAGTTCACGGATACCTTCGGCACCCATGAAAGCGGTAAATTCGTCGCCATGCTCTTCGTATTTGGCAGCGTAATCATCTTCCGACATGATCTGGCATTTTTTCAGCGGCGTCATGCCCGGATCGGTGACAACGTAGGCTTCAAAGTACAGAACGCGTTCGATATCGCGCAGCGTCATGTCCAGCACCATACCCAGACGGGATGGCAGGGATTTCAAAAACCAGATGTGTGCTGTCGGGGAAGCGAGTTCAATGTGACCCATGCGCTCACGACGCACTTTGGTCAGGGTGACTTCAACGCCGCATTTTTCGCAGATCACACCGCGATGTTTGAGGCGCTTGTATTTGCCGCACAGGCATTCGTAATCTTTGATTGGTCCAAATATTTTGGCGCAGAACAAACCGTCGCGTTCAGGTTTGAAAGTACGATAGTTGATGGTTTCCGGCTTTTTGACTTCACCGTAGGACCATGAACGGATTTTTTCGGGGGACGCAAGACCGATTTTGATTGCGTCGAACTGGTCATCTTCCTGAACTTGCTTAAATAAATCGAGCAGGGATTTCATCTAACACTCCTGGCATGTGCAAATCTGCATTGATACGTGCACTTATTGGCTGGTTAGTTTTGTGAACAACCTCTTTTGTCTTACCCTGTTCGCATCAACGGGAGAGCCAGGCCTTGACGGCGCTGGTTCCATTCATACCGGGAACAAAATCTGCGGTTCACTGCAAACTATCTTTAACGGCCATCGCCCGAAATGGTTTCGGGCGACAGCGATGTTACCTGACTGAGCAACTGAACTTCTAAATCGATTACTTGGTTTCGAGGTCGATATCGATACCCAGTGAACGGATTTCCTTGACCAGCACGTTGAACGACTCCGGCATGCCGGCATCAATCACGTGATCGCCCTTGACCAGATTTTCGTACACTTTCGTACGTCCATTCACGTCATCCGACTTCACTGTCAGCATTTCCTGCAACACATACGATGCGCCGTACGCTTCGAGTGCCCAGACCTCCATCTCACCGAAACGCTGACCACCGAACTGGGCTTTACCGCCCAGTGGCTGTTGCGTGACCAGAGAGTATGGACCGGTAGAACGCGCATGCATTTTGTCATCGACCAGATGATGCAGTTTCAGAACGTGCATGTAACCGACAGTGACGTTACGCTCGAACGATTCACCGGTGCGACCGTCATACAGGGTCACCTGGTTTTTCGACGGTGTCATGCCCAGCTGCCTGGCGATTTCATCCGGATAAGCCAGATCCAGCATGCGGCGGATTTCGCTTTCATGCGCACCGTCAAAGACCGGGGTGGCAAAAGGCACACCGTGTTTCAGGTTGTTGGCCAGCTCTACGATTTCATTATCGGTAAAGTTGTCCAGATCTTCTTTTTTACCTGATTCGTTGTAAATCGAGGCCAGGAATTTGCGCAGTTCCTGAATGGCAGTATGCGCCTTCAGCATTTCGCCGATACGCAGACCCAGACCTTTGGCAGCCCAGCCCAGATGCACTTCCAGAACCTGACCAACGTTCATCCGTGAAGGAACGCCCAGTGGATTCAACACCACGTCAGCTGGCGTACCGTCGGCCATGTAAGGCATGTCTTCAATCGGAACAATGCGTGAAACCACACCCTTGTTACCGTGGCGACCCGCCATTTTGTCACCTGGCTGCAGACGACGTTTCACGGCCAGATACACCTTGACCATTTTCTGCACGCCTGGCGGCAATTCGTCGCCCTGTGTCAGCTTGGTGCGTTTTTCTTCGAAAGCCAGATCGAACTGATGACGTTTTTCAGCGATGGAATCCTTGATCGACTCCAGAGCGGCTGCAGCATCGTCTTCCGCCAGACGGATATCGAACCAGTGGTGACGGTCCAGATCCAGCAGATAGGCCTTGTCGATTGCTGTGCCCTTGGCCATCTTCTTCGGTCCGCCATTGGCGATTTTGCCGATCAGCATCCGTTCCAGACGCTCGAATGCATCGCCTTCGACGATACGCATCTGGTCGTTCAGGTCCAGACGATAGCGCTTGAGTTCATCATCGATAATCTGCTGAGCGCGTTTGTCACGCTGGATACCTTCGCGGGTAAATACCTGCACGTCGATGACGGTACCGACCATGCCGGATGGCACGCGCAGCGAAGTGTCTTTTACGTCAGAGGCTTTTTCACCGAAAATGGCGCGCAGCAGTTTTTCTTCCGGTGTTAACTGAGTTTCACCTTTTGGTGTCACTTTACCGACCAGCGTGTCACCGGCTGTCACTTCAGCACCGATGTAGACGATACCGGCTTCATCCAGACGCGCCAGCTGATTTTCGGCCAGGTTCGAGATATCGCGGGTAATTTCTTCGGCACCGAGTTTGGTGTCACGGGCAACTACGGACAGTTCTTCGATATGAATCGATGTGTAACGGTCATCGGCAACGACTTTTTCAGAGATCAAGATCGAATCTTCAAAGTTATAACCGTTCCATGGCATAAACGCCACCAGCATGTTCTGACCCAGAGCCAGTTCACCCAGATCGGTTGATGCGCCGTCAGCCAGCACGTCGCCTTTGGCCACGATGTCGCCAACCTTGACGATAGGACGCTGATTGATGTTGGTGTTCTGATTGGAACGGGTGTACTTGATGAGGTTGTAGATATCCACACCGACGTCACCGGCAGTCGCTTCGGCATCGTTCACACGAATCACGATACGGCCTGCATCGATGTAATCGACTTTACCGCCGCGCAGTGCCTGAACCGTGGTGCCCGAATCGACCGCAACGGTGCGTTCAATACCGGTACCGACCAGTGCTTTCTCAGGACGCAGGCACGGAACCGCCTGACGCTGCATGTTGGCACCCATCAGGGCACGGTTCGCATCATCGTGTTCCAGGAACGGAATCAGCGATGCTGCTACCGAGACCACCTGACCGGTGGCCACGTCCATGTACTGAACACGCTCCGGCGTGACCAGAATGGTTTCGCCGGCCTGACGCGATGAAACCAGTTCATCGGTCAGTGTGCCGCTGGCGTCGATGGTCGCATTCGCCTGGGCGATAATGTAGCGGCCTTCTTCGATCGCCGACAGGTAGTCGATCTGGGTCGTGATTTTGGTGTCGACCACTTTACGGTACGGCGTTTCCAGAAAGCCGTATTCGTTCAGGCGGGCATACAGCGCCAGCGAGTTGATCAGACCAATGTTTGGTCCTTCCGGCGTTTCAATCGGGCAGACGCGACCGTAATGGGTTGGATGCACGTCACGCACTTCGAAGCCGGCGCGTTCGCGCGTCAGACCACCAGGTCCGAGAGCAGAAATACGACGTTTGTGCGTAATTTCCGACAGAGGATTGGTTTGATCCATAAACTGCGACAACTGGGACGAACCGAAGAATTCACGGATCGCTGCCGAGATGGGCTTGGAGTTGATCAGATCGTGCGGCATTAAATTATCCGCTTCGGCCTGACCTAAACGTTCCTTGACTGCACGCTCAACGCGCACCAGACCGGCGCGGAATTGATTTTCAGCCAGTTCACCGACGCAACGCACACGACGATTACCCAGATGATCGATATCATCGACCTCGCCGCGACCGTTACGCAGTTCAACCAGAATCTTGATCACGGCCAGAACATCGTCGTTCGACAATGTCATGGCGCCGGTCAGTTCTTCACGGCCGATACGGCGGTTAAACTTCATGCGACCGACGGCAGAAAGATCATAACGATCGGCGTTGTAGAACAGGCCGTTGAACAGCGCTTCGACTGAATCTTCTGTTGGAGGCTCTCCGGGACGCATCATGCGGTAGATCGCAACCTTGGCCGACATCTGGTCAGCTGTATCGTCGGAACGCAGGGTATTGGAAATATATCCGCCCTGATCCAGATCGTTGATATACAGAGTCTGAACATTGGCAACATTGGCAGCGCGCAGATTGGCCAGCAGTTCTTCTGTGAGCTCGTCATTGGCACTGGCGATGATTTCGCCGGTTTCGGCGTCGATCACGTTTTTCGCAAGTACCCGTCCTAACAGATAATCTTCCGGAACCGAGATATTTTTGATCTTGGCTGTTTCAACGTCGCGGATGTGGCGGCTGTTGATACGCTTGTCTTTTGCGACCAGCACCTTGCCGGCTTTGTCGAGAATGTCAAAGCGCGCTACTTCGCCACGCAGATGGTCGGCAACGAATTCCATTTCTGCGCCTTCTTTATGCAGGATGAAATTATCAAAAACGAAGAAGTTGGCCAGAATCTGTTCGTTGCTCATGCCGATGGCTTTGAGCAGAATGGTCACTGGCATCTTGCGGCGACGATCGACGCGGAAAAACAGAATATCTTTCGGATCGAATTCGAAATCGAGCCACGAACCACGGTAAGGAATAATCCTTGCCGAGAATAATAATTTGCCCGACGAGTGGGTTTTGCCGCGGTCATGTTCAAAGAACACACCTGGTGAACGGTGTAACTGGGATACGATCACACGCTCGGTACCATTGATCACGAATGAACCGGTAGTGGTCATGAGTGGCAGTTCACCCATGTAGACTTCCTGCTCTTTCATTTCCTTGACGACCGGCTTGGTTGGCGATTCCTTGTCCAGAATGACCAGGCGCACTTTTGCACGCAGAGGCGATGCATAGGTCAGACCACGCTGTTGACATTCCTTGACGTCAAAAGCCGGATCGCCCAACACATAGGATAAAAATTCGAGACGCGCAAAACCATTGTGCGACACGATAGGAAATATGGACGTGAAGGCAGACTGCAGGCCTTCATTTTTACGTTGTGACGTTGGTAAGTCTTGCTGTAAAAAGTCCAGGTAAGATTCGAGCTGTGTTGCCAGCAAGAATGGAACGTTGTGGACGTTGGCGCGTTTCGCAAAGGATTTACGAATACGTTTCTTCTCAGTAAATGAGTAGTGCATGAACACTCCGTGAGTGGCAGGGAAAGATAGAGAAGTCAAATTTCATCAGACCGGCGATAAAACTTCAGTTCTATATCCTTCGTACTGTGAGTTAATTATGTGCAAATCAATCAACAACTAAAAACGACAAACGGAACCCTCTCTTGCGAGAGGATTCCAACTTTGCTTTTTGACGAACAAACCATTCGCCAAAACCATAAGCAATTACTTGATTTCTGCTTTCGCGCCGGCGTCTTCCAATTTCTTCTTGGCAGCATCCGCATCCGCTTTCGACACGCCTTCTTTTACTGCTTTTGGTGCGCCATCAACTACGTCTTTAGCTTCTTTCAAGCCTAAACCGGTCAATTCACGAACTGCTTTAATGACGCCAACTTTGTTTGCGCCAATTTCAGTCAGAATAACGTTGAATTCTGTTTGCTCTTCCACAGCTGCAGCAGCAGCCGCTGGACCAGCAACTGCCATCGCAGCAGCAGAAACACCAAATTTTTCTTCAAAAGCTTTTACCAGGTCGTTCAGGTCCATTACGGACATCGCGCCAACTGCTTCTAAAATATCATCTTTGCTAATTGCCATTTGAAACTCCTAATTTTTTACAGTAATTACATCACATTCGGTATTTGACGGCAGAACCAGAATTACTCAGCAGCAGCTTCAGCCGCTGGTTCAGCAGCAACTGCTGCCGGTGCAGATTCTGCTTCTTTTTTGGCTGACAATGCAGCCAAACCACGCGCAAATCCAGCAACAGGCGCTTTCATGATACCGGCCAACTGGGCCAGTAACACTTCACGTGCCGGAATGCTTGCCAATGCAGCGACACCCGCTTTATCAAGTGTCTTACCTGCATAGTTACCAGCTTTAATAACCAGTTTGTCGTTGGTTTTAGCGAAATCAAAAGTTACTTTTGCCGCAGCAACAGCATCTTCAGAAATTGCATAAATCAACGGGCCAGTCATATCATTGCCTAAGCTGGCAAATGCCGTACCTTCAACAGCGCGACGAGCTAATGTATTTTTCAATACACGCAGGTATACGCCCTGGGCACGTGCTTTGGCGCGCAATTGCGTCAAATGACCTACCTGGATGCCACGATATTCGGCCACAACGATAGTCTGTGCAGTTGCTACTTTTGCGGCAACTTCAGCGACTACGGCCTTTTTGTCATTCAGATTGAGACTCACGGTCAACCTCCAATTATGATGCTCGGAAAATCCCTCGCATCGTTTCGAACACGGCGTCCGAAGTCAGAAGTTGCTTGCTGTTTCCAGCGTCGTAACTACGTAACTTGTTCGGGCCCACCATCTGCGTTGGGCGTTCAAAACACTTGACGTGGCCTGAACGATTACCTGAGATCTAAGTTGATCGAATTAAAAAATCCCGGAAGATCGGATTAATTCGGGCTCATACCCCAGCCCAACGGTCTTTGATTGTCTGGATGAAGTCATCCAGCCCAAAGATTCGCCTCACATTCATCATTGACACGATCAATGCAAGGGCTTGATTTATTAACCAGCCAGATTGACGTGATCAACACGCACGCCAGCACCCATAGTGGATGACATAGCGATACGACGCAGGTACACGCCTTTTGATGTGGCAGGCTTGGCTTTTTGCAGCGCCTCAATCAAAACCAGCAGATTGGCTTTGAGGTCTGCATCGGAGAAAGATTTACGACCGATGGTGGAATGGATGATACCGGCCTTGTCCGTACGATATTGCACCTGACCGGCTTTGGCATTTTTAACTGCTGTAGCAACGTCAGGCGTAACGGTACCGACTTTCGGATTCGGCATCAAACCACGAGGTCCCAGGATCTGACCCAGAGTACCGACAACACGCATGGTATCCGGAGAAGCGATGACGATATCAAAAGGCATGTCGCCAGCCTTGATACGTTCAGCCAGATCTTCCATACCTACGACGTCAGCACCGGCAGCTTTTGCCTGTTCGGCTTTTTCGCCAGTTGCAAATACTGCTACGCGTACAGTTTTACCTGTGCCAGCCGGCAATACAACTGAACCGCGAACTACCTGGTCAGATTTTTTTGGATCTACGCCTAATTGAATTGCCACGTCAAATGATTCATTGAACTTGGCCGTTGCGCATTCGCGCAGCAATGCCACAGCATTGTCAAATGGATAGACTTTAGTACGATCAACTTTAGATTTGATCAGTTTTGCGCGTTTGGAAATAGCCATGATTACACACCCTCTACCGTGATGCCCATCGAACGTGCTGAACCGGCGATGGTGCGCACTGCTGCGTCCATGTCTGCTGCGGTCAGATCTGCGCGTTTTACTGTAGCGATTTCTTCAGCCTGCTTACGTGTGAGCTTGCCGACTTTATCTGTATGTGGCTTTGGTGAACCTTTGGTCACGCCGGCTGCCTTTTTGATCAGATAAGTTGCAGGAGGCGTTTTCATGACGAATGTAAACGACTTGTCTGCAAATGCAGTGATCACCACGGGAATTGGCATACCTGGCTCAACACCCTGAGTCTGCGCATTGAATGCCTTGCAGAATTCCATGATGTTCAGACCACGTTGACCCAATGCCGGGCCGATTGGTGGGGATGGGTTTGCTTTACCAGCTGGCACTTGCAGCTTGATAAAACCAATAATTTTCTTTGCCATGATGGCTCCTTCTTAAGTTGAGTAGTAGCGCCCACCTGATGCCAGGCCGGCTCCTCCGGGTACTGAATCCTGAATTTCTTCAGGCGCCACAGCTGGCGTACTGCAATTCTTAAACTTTTTCGACCTGACTGAAATCCAGTTCAACTGGAGTAGCACGTCCGAAAATGGTGACTGTCACGCGCACTTTGGATTTTTCGTAATTCACTTCTTCAACGTTACCGTTAAAATCTGTGAATGGACCATCTTTAATGCGGATCACTTCACCAACCTCATACAGCACTTTTGGTCTCGGCTTTTCAACGCCTTCCTGGACCTGCTGCATGATTTTTGCCACTTCGTGTGGCGCTATAGGTGTAGGCTTATTTGACTTGCCGCCGATAAAACCAGTTACCTTGCTGGTGTTTTTTACCAAATGCCATGTGTCATCGGTCATTTCCATCTCGACGAACACATAACCCGGGAACAAACGACGCTCGGTGACTGCCTTGGTACCGTTTTTGACTTCGACGACTTCTTCGCTGGGCACCAGAATCTGACCAAATTTGTCCTGCATGCCGGCACGCTCAATGCGTTCGGTGAGCGCACGCTGCACGCTTTTTTCCATACCGGAATAGGCATGCACTACATACCAACGCAATTTACCGGCAGGCACAGCACTTGGTACAGCCGCTTCCGGGTTGTTTGTAGGTGAAAGATTGTCGCTCATTTATTTTTTCCAACTCAGAATTAAGTCGTACAGGACAAATTCCAAAATTTTATCAGTGCCCCACAAAAACAGCGCCATGATCAATACGAAGCCGAATACGACTGCCGTGATCTGACCTGCTTCCTTGCGCGTAGGCCAGACTACTTTTTTAGTCTCACGAATCGATTCTTTGCCAAAGCTCAGAAAACTTTGACCAGGCTCAGTAGTCCACATGCAAGCGACTGCCAACACCAACCCGAACACCAGCGCAAGCACGCGCAGAGTGGACTGATCCGCCAACACAAAAAAGCCAACCACTCCTGCTACTGCAGCCAGAACTGCCAAAGTGATTTTTATTTTATCGCCTGATGTGCTGACAGTTTGCACAGATTGATTTGACATACTTAATTTATCTTTCGATGCCCTGCGACCACGATGATGGCAGGGGCGGAGGGAATCGAACCCCCAACCTTCGGTTTTGGAGACCGACGCTCTGCCAATTGAGCTACACCCCTAAACTGAACTCGCCGATATTGACCTTACTGATCAATATCGGCCCTTAACTTCGCACTGCAGCGCGGTCAGAAAAACCTGAATCCGACCTGCAGCTTACCAACTCTTATCAGGCAATGATCTTGGCAACAACACCGGCACCAACAGTACGGCCACCTTCGCGAATCGCGAAACGCAGGCCTTCTTCCATCGCAATCGGGTTGATCAGCTTGACAGTGATGGAAACGTTATCGCCTGGCATAACCATTTCTTTATCCGCCGGCAGTTCGATCGAACCGGTTACGTCCGTAGTACGGAAGTAAAACTGTGGGCGATAGTTGTTAAAGAATGGGGTATGACGTCCACCCTCATCTTTCGACAACACGTAGATTTCGCCTGTGAAGTGGCTGTGCGGCTTGATTGAACCTGGCTTGGCCAGAACCTGACCACGCTGCACGTCTTCGCGCTTGGTACCACGCAACAGTACACCAACGTTGTCGCCGGCCTGACCCTGATCCAGCAATTTGCGGAACATTTCAACGCCGGTACAGGTTGTTTTCTGTGTGTCGGTAATACCGATGATTTCAATCTCTTCACCAACCTTGACGATACCGCGCTCGATACGACCGGTAACCACAGTACCACGACCGGAGATCGAGAACACATCTTCAACTGGCAGCAGGAATGCGCCGTCGATTGCGCGCTCTGGCGTTGGGATATAAGTATCCAGTGCATCAGCCAGCTTCATGATGGCTTCTTCGCCCAACGGACCTTTGTCACCTTCAAGTGCCAGCTTGGCTGAACCTTGAATGATAGGCAGATCGTCGCCCGGGAAATCGTATTTGGACAGTAATTCGCGCACTTCCATTTCAACCAGTTCCAACAATTCGGCGTCATCAACCATGTCGCACTTGTTCAGGAACACGATGATGTATGGAACACCAACCTGGCGAGCCAACAGGATGTGCTCACGGGTTTGCGGCATAGGACCGTCTGCTGCTGAACAGACCAGAATCGCGCCATCCATCTGCGCCGCGCCGGTAATCATGTTTTTAACATAATCGGCATGGCCTGGGCAGTCTACGTGAGCGTAGTGGCGTGCTGCTGTTTCATATTCAACGTGGGCTGTGTTAATAGTAATACCGCGTGCTTTTTCTTCTGGTGCTGCATCGATTTCGTCGTATTTCTTTGCTTCGCCGCCGAATTTGGCTGACAGAACAGTAGCGATCGCTGCTGTCAATGTTGTTTTACCATGATCAACGTGGCCAATTGTTCCCACATTCACGTGCGGCTTGGTCCGCTCAAACTTGCTTTTTGCCATTTTTGACTCCTAACGATTTTGATGAGAATGTCTTGGCAAACGCCAGACCGTCAAACTGAATTAAAGAACTTACCGCCGCTTACTGTTACCGCTGATTCGTGGTGCTCTTGACGTGGATTGAACACGTGGCCTCTCCCTTACCAAGGGAGTGCTCTACCACTGAGCTACAAGAGCCTTTATTTTTTTTGCATGACTCAGTACCTCAGTACTTCAACTATGCACTTTTAAGTCAGTACTTATTCGCACCATGCCCGCCACAACGACCCGACAGACATTCAAAATTGGAGCGGGTGAAGGGAATCGAACCCTCGTCATAAGCTTGGAAGGCTTCAGCTCTACCATTAAGCTACACCCGCAGAGTTGGCTCTTAATGCCGCAAACAGCCAAAACGTCCTATGGTGGAGAGGGCTGGATTCGAACCAGCGTACTCAGAGAGAACAGATTTACAGTCTGTCGCCTTTAACCACTCGGCCACCTCTCCATAGGGAACCACGGATTATAAACAATTGAATTTATACCGTCAAGCAAGCCGGCAGAATTTTATTGATTATTCGATGAAAGGCCAATTTCAGTGGCCGTGACGACACTGAATTGCTTTTTTTGCATTTGAAAAATGCTTCGCGGAGATCAACAACGCCAGGCCCTGCGCCAGCGACGCCAAAAAGAACGGCGCGCCCAGATACAGATCGCCCCTGGGCAAATGGCCGGCCTGGGCAAACAGCGAAGTGCCGATCAGCGTTGCGCAGATACTCATTACACTGCCCAGTGACGCCAGCGACCCCATCACGGCTCCCTGCGACCTGGCATCTACAGCCTTGGAAAAAATGGCCTGAATTGCTGGCGTTGCGGCATACCCCATGATATTGCAGGGGATAAGCACATACATCATCCAACCCTGTTGCACCAGACCGTATGAAAGCAGGACCAGGCAGGACGTGCTCAGTCCGATCAATGCGGTTCTGGCCTCGCCCAGGCGTTTGATTACCCGACCCAGCAGCAGTCCCTGCATGATGACGCTGCAAACCCCGACCATGAACAAGGAAATGCCGTTCTGCAAAGGAGTCCAGGCAAAGCGCAATTCGGTAGACAGAACCCATGTCGATTGCATGGTGAACTGCGCGAACAGACTGAAGCCCATAGCCCAGACCAGCGCGCCGACGCTGTTCAGATGGGCAAGACCGGTGAGATTTTTAAACGGATTGGCGCGCGCCGGTGTGAATGAATGGCGATGCTCCGGTGACAGCGATTCGGGCAGCGCGAACAGGCCATAGCTGAAATTACACAATGACACGATTGCTGCCAGATAAAAGGGATATTGATAATGATGCTCGCCCAGCACGCCGCCCAGCATCGGACCGCAAATAAATCCGAGGCCAAACATGGCGCCAATTTTTCCCATGGCCTTGCCGCGATTTTCAGGCGTGGACACATCGGCAATATAGGCGTTGGCTACCGCGATATTTCCGGCCGTCATGCCGCCCAGCGCCCGGACCACCAATAACCAGAGCAGCGAAGTCGCCTGAGTCATCAGAAAAAAATTCAGGCCCAGGCCCAGCACGCACAGCAGCAGGACTGGCCGTCGTCCATAGCGGTCACTGAGCGCGCCCAGCAGCGGGGCGCAAAAAAACTGCATGATTGCGTAGGACGCGACGATGGCGCCATACCAGTAGGCCTGCATGTCGGGTTGCGGCGCAAACATGGAAACCAGTTTGGGCAACACCGGGATGATGAGGCCGATGCCCAGAATATCTAAAAACACCGTGAGCAAAATAAAGCGGGTATTTACCGGCGTCTGCAGTTTGATGTCCGAAGTCATGGAGTGAACAGTCAGGGTTGAAGTTGCCGGCGATTATAAGTCACGCCGGCACGGTGGTGATCTGAAAAATTTAAACAGTGACGTTGAGCAGATTCCCGCGCAGCAGGCTGAAGGCATCCTGCTCGAATTCGCCGGCAATACTTAATTTCATCTGCAGATGCAGCGTCACATTATCTGCATAGTCGACATGAACAACGTTGACGCCGTATTGTTCGCACAGATGGCGCAACTGCGATTCATCTGAAAACCGGATCGCAAAACTGTGCCGGCACATGGCTTCCACTGCCACCAGTTCGGCCAGTTTGCTGGCATCGGAAATCGCCTGGCCATAAGCACGCGCCAGGCCGCCCGCACCCAGCTTGATGCCTCCCCAGTAACGCACCACCACCGCCAGCACGTTCATGAGTTCTTTATGTACCAGCACGTTATACATCGGACGCGCGGCGGTTCCTGAGGGTTCGCCGTCGTCGTCAAGGCCCGAGTCGCCCGCGCAGATCAACACCCAGCAGACATGAACGGCGTTCGGATGCTGCAATCGCAACTCGGCCAGCTTTGCCTTTGCCTCAACGCGCGTGGCAACGGGATAAAGCTGACCGATGAAACGGCTTTTTTTAATTTCAAACTCGGTACTGACGGCAGCAGCCAACTGGTACATGTATGTCTTAAACAGCCAGCGGTTTGTAGCGTATCCGTTTTGGCTTGGCGCCTTCTTCGCCCAGGCGTTTTTTCTTGTCGGCTTCGTATTCCTGATAGTTACCGTCAAAAAACGAGACCTGTGAATCACCTTCAAACGCCAGGATGTGGGTGGCAATCCGGTCCAGGAACCAGCGGTCATGCGAGATCACCATAACGCTGCCGGCAAACTCAAGCAACGCGTCTTCCAGCGCACGCAGCGTTTCCACGTCGAGATCGTTCGATGGTTCATCGAGCAGCAGGACGTTGCCGCCCTGCAGCAGGGTCTTGGCCAGATGCAGACGTCCGCGTTCACCACCCGATAAATTGCCGACGATTTTCTGCTGGTCGCCGCCCTTGAAATTGAACCGGCCCAGATAAGCCCGGGATGGCATTTCAAAACGGCCCACAGTCAGAATATCGGCCCCGCCACACACATCTTCAAACACGGTTTTGGTATTGCCCAGATCTTCACGACTCTGATCCACCAGAGAAATTCTGGCGGTTTGACCCAGTACCACGTCACCACTGTCAGGCTGCTGGCGACCCACTATCATGTTGAACAGAGTCGATTTGCCGGCGCCGTTCGGGCCGATGATTCCGACAATGGCACCGGCCGGAACGGTAAAAGAAAGGTTGTCGATCAGCAGCCGGTCGCCAAATGATTTGGTGACATTTTTAAATTCGATTACATCATTACCCAGCCGCTCTGCGACCGGAATGAAAATCTCCTGGGTCTCATTGCGTTTCTGATATTCATGCTCGGAGAGCTCATTAAAGCGCGCCAGACGGGCCTTGCTTTTGGCCTGACGGGCCTTGGGATTCTGACGCGACCATTCCAGTTCCTTCTGCAGCGATTTCTGGCGAGCCGACTCGGTCGCTTCTTCCTGCTTCAGGCGGGCCTGCTTCTGATCCAGCCAGGAACTGTAATTTCCCTTCCACGGAATACCATGTCCGCGATCGAGCTCCAGTATCCACTCCGCCGCATTATCCAGAAAGTAGCGGTCATGGGTAATAGCCACAACGGTGCCAGGAAAGCGCAACAAAAACTGTTCGAGCCAGTCTACCGA
>Ga0364920_10152_pt1 | contig 28198 bp, 17 predicted proteins | sample SorcelJu500001C8_FD_206961 | JGI IMG/M metagenome (GOLD analysis project Ga0364920, IMG submission 206961) | Enriched cells from Trout Bog Lake Hypolimnion, Wisconsin, USA - BchlTB.June20.5000.01.C8 | ecosystem: Environmental > Aquatic > Freshwater > Lake > Hypolimnion/Profundal zone | place: USA...
GAAACAGGGCTGGGGCACCGGTTACCACGGTTACTGGGTTGAAAATGCCTACCACGTCAATCCGTATTTCGGCAACTGGAGCGACGTTGACCAGCTCAGCGGCAGCCTTCATGCCAGAGGTATGAGTTATATCCAGGACATCACACTCAATCATTCCAATCCGTCTGATTCCCATGTGTTCGGGCGTCTGTACGGGGTCGACAACACGCTGATGGTCGAAAGCTATCAGGATGATCCGCAGCTGCTCTACAAGCATTTCGAGGGCGATCCGCGTTGTATAGCTGCGCAAAAAATACCGGACAATGAATGGGACTACTGGCAATTGCACCACTGTCTGCTGGCCAAGCTGAGCGGCTACAATCAGGAAAATCCGATAACTGCCGCCTACCTTAATCAGGCCTACAGGTTGTGGGAACTGCATGGCGTGGATTCATTGCGACTGGATGCTGTCAAATTTGTGTTTCCGGATTTTCTGGCCGAATTTGACAAAATGATTACCGACTATGCTGTTACTTTGGGCCGCCCTGCCCCGTATATCGTCGGCGAATGGTCTGGCGGCGGTGTATCAGATCCCAAGTCGCTCGCGTTTGCCAATTCATACAATCGATTTCTATGTAACATCCTCGATTTTCAGCTGTCATTTGCACTGAATCGGTATATCGGCGGCAACTATGAAACGTCCAGCCAGCGCATGAACGCCATCCAGCTGGGTCAGTTTCTTGACCAGCGTGTAAGAGCATTCAATGGCAGAGACACGTGGCAAGGTACATTCATCGATAACCATGATCAGGTACGAACTCTGGTGCGGCTGTACAAACTGAATGTCAGCGAAGCGACTGAGCGGGAACGGCGACTCGATCTTGCGACAGTGTTATTGATGACGGTACGCGGCATCCCGATCATTTTTTATGGTGATGAACAGTATCTGGCCTATTACGAAGACCAGCAAACTATTGATCCCATCTACATCAACTCGGCCAATGATGATCCCTATAACCGCATAGGTATGACTCATTGGAATCAGAACACATCCGCCTATCAACTCATTCAGACACTGGCCCGGTTGCGGAAAACCAGTCCGGCCATTGCCCGTGGTGAATACCGCAATCTCTATGCCGGTAAAAACATTTTGATTTTTCTGCGCAGCTATAAAAACGATCACGTCCTGGTCGCCGTCAATCGTGGCCCGGGCAAGACGATTACCCTGCCGGGCACGTTGAATCTTGCCGCCGGTCAGTACAGCAATTTGCTGCAGAATTCAGCCGCCAACCAGATCGACCGGATCACCGTGGCCGATAAAAAAGTTATCCTGCAGCTGAGCGGTCTGAGTGCGATGGTATTGCGTTACTGATTTCACTTGCAACGGTGCCTGCCGGATCTGATCTGGCATTGGCCATTTGCATAAAAAACGCTGGAGGTACGCAATTTTGACCAGCCAGTTCTATATTGGATCTGGCAATTTTTCTTACAGGCTCGCTCACACCTGCATGGCACACGCAGCCAATGTGTGAGCGGACTGCGCTACCTGTGCTCCATGCTCCAGCCAGATTTGCTGAACCTGATCTTTTCTCATGCCAGGTGAAATCGCCGTCGGCTATTCAAAATTCCCGCAGACAGTCAGGAGACGCACCTCCTGTGCCTGACGTGTTCATTTATTGTCGAGATATTGCATACAGGCATCTCAGTTACGCAGCATGACCTGATTGGTTATGGGCTGAATTTTCAAAAATACGGTTGACTGCAGAATTAATTCAAACGATAATCATTCTCATTCGCATATTGAGCAAAATTTCTGCTGCAGCGTAACAATAAGAGTCCTTACCTCCATGAATAAAAAAAACAGCCCGCCAGACGTTACTGCGGCAGCCATAAATATCCGCACCACATCACGATCGCCAGTAAGTACGATCATTCAGGCCACTCTCTGTGGCATCGCCGTATTGATGGCAGTCTGCAGCCCTGACTCCGCCTGGTCCGCTCCGCCACCAATTTCGATTGCAGCCGCAGGTAGTGACGACGGTGCTGTGCCCGCCAACGGTGTTTTCGGTTTTTTGAATCAGATAAACCGGAGCAACAATTTACTGGGCGACCTGTGGGGACTGCGTACAGACCTCTCCCGGTATGGCCTGACCCTGTCCATTGAAGAAACCAGCGAATCGCTGGGAAATGTTACAGGCGGAACGCAGAAGGGATTTACTTACGATGGTCTGACCCAGGCAGTACTGCAGATGAACACTCAACGCGCATTCGGTTTTTATGGCGGTCTGTTCAATGTCAGCGCCCTGCAGATTCATGGTCAGAACTTAAGCAGCAACAATCTGCAAAGCTTGCAGACCGCCAGTGGAATCGAAGCGGATCGGGGATTCCGCTTATGGGAAATGTGGTACGACCAGAAATTTCTGGATGAAGACCGGCTTGATATCAAAATCGGTCAGCAAAGTGTCGATCAGGAGTTTATCGTCAGCAGCAATGCGCTGATGTTTGTGAATACGATGTTTGGCTGGCCGATGCTGCCGTCGGCAGATATGCCCGGCGGTGGTCCGGCATATCCACTATCCGCGTTGGGACTGCGCCTTTCCGCGCGTCCGGTGAATGGCTTAACCTTGTTGGCCGGGGTCTTTAACGGCAATCCTGCCGGCAACGCCAACTCGGGAGATTCACAACAACAAAATCTGCACGGAACAAATTTCCCTCTGGGGAATGGCACCCTGTCGATGATTGAACTGCAGTTTTCCTATCCTGCTGTAGGCAGCATGGTAATGGCCGGTGAAACACCGCCACTGGGGTGGACGTATCGCATCGGCGCCTGGTACAACAGCGAGCAGTTCAGTGACCTGCGACTCAATCAATCTGGGCAGACAATGGGAAACCCGTCCAACAGCCAAAATCCGTTGCAGCATCACGGCGACTTCTCTTATTACGCCGTTGCCGATCAGCTGGTCTGGCGCGACGCCACCGAATCGAATCGTACTCTGGCAGTATTCGCCCGTGTCATGGCAACGCCGCTGACCGACCGGAATTTAATTGACGGCAGTATCAATGCAGGCGTTGCTTTGCATTGTCCGTTTGCCTACCGTACCGGTGATACTCTGGGCCTGGGCGTGGGCTACGCACACGTCAGCAGTAATGCCTCCGGGCTTGATCGGGATACGGCTAATTACACAGGCAGCTACACGCCAAAGCGCAGCGCAGAGACTTTTATCGAACTCACGTACCAGTATCAGGTTAGACCCTGGCTGCAGATTCAGCCGGATGTTCAATACGTCATTAACCCCGGTGGCGGAGTGAGTAATCCTGCGGTCCAAGGCAGCCGTATCAACAATGAACTGGTGCTTGGCCTGCGCACCAATATTTCTTTTTAAACTGACTCAGAAAAACGATGAATACTTATTTTACTGCACTCAAAAAACTGCGCAGCTCCCTGGGTATGACACTGGTATCGGGCTTGATTTGCGCGTTCGCACACGCAGACGAACCCAAAGGATTTCTGGAAACTATCCATAAGCATAAAACTCTGGCTTCAACAACCACCGATAACGGCGATCTCAATCCGTACGCAATCATCGTCGCTCCGGCATCGTCTGGCGTTATCGAAAAAGACGACGTCCTGATTGATAACTTCAACAACATTTCAAACCTGCAGGGTACCGGCACTACTATCGTGCTGTACCGCCCCAGTACTAAAGAAACCAGATTATTTGCCTCGGTACCCCAGCATTTAAAGGATTGTCCTGGCGGGGTTGGACTGACCACGGCGATGACCATGTTAAAAAGTGGTTGGGTGATAGTCGGCAGTGCACCGAGCACCGATGGCACAACCAAAACCAAAGGAGACGGCTGTCTGCTGGTCTTCAATTCTGAAGGCAGGCATGTCGCAACCTGGGCTGGACCAACCATCAATGCGCCGTGGGGCAATATGGCAACCATAGATCGCGGTGGCAGTGCCGTGCTGTTCATCAGCATGGCGGGTTTCGGCCTGCAGGGACCAGAGGTTGTGGATCCGGTTACGCGCTACCCGATAGTCACGCATCAGGCCACAGTATTGCGTCTTGAATTGACCATACCCGAAGGAAAAATGCCGGAACTGACGAGCCAGACCGTGATCGGGGACGGCTTTGCCCAGCGTCCGGATCGTGACAACTTTTTATTTGGCCCCACCGGCCTGGCCTTGGGGCCGGATGATACGCTGTACATTACCAACGGCCTGGTCAATGAAATTACTGCAATACCTGACGCCAGCACGCGTGAAACCAGCGCGCAAACCGGAAGACTGATCAGCACGGGAGGGTTGCTTGCCTGGCCACTTGCGATGATCATGACGCCTGCCGGACATTTAATAGTCTGCAATGGCAAAAACGGTCAGGCAGTGGAAATCGATCCTGCTACCGGCAGACAGATCTATGCGCACTGGCTGGATTCTAATCAGGCGCAGTCTCCTCCGGGTAATGGCGATCTGTTCGGCCTTGCCTTAACGCCTGACGGCAAAGGCATTTATTATGTGGAAGATGACATGAATACTTTAGTGCTGGGTACGCCATGAAAGACCCGCTATTGATCAGCAATCCGACCCGGCGCAATTTTTTAACCCGCGCCGTGGTCGCAGCGGTTGCCGCGCCACTGGCTGGCAATACGTACGCCAGATCATCCACTGCACAGGTACAGTCAGACAGTGCATTGCCGGCAGTAGAGCCGTTTTGGGGCAAACATCAGGGTGGGATTGCAACACCCATCCAGCGCAACACTTATTTCATGGCGTTTGATGTGACCAGTGTCGACCGCGCCGAATTAATTGCATTGCTCACGGCATGGACCAACGCAGCAGCCGACATGACTCAGGGTCCTGCAAAAGCCGATCCGCATGCAGATCCGCAGCAGGCACCGACCGACTCAGGTGCCGCCGTTGGTTTGTCCGCATCACGCCTGACCATCACCTTTGGCTTTGGCCCAACCCTGTTCAGCAAGGACGGTGTGGATCGATTCGGTATCGCCGCAAAACGGCCGGCAGCATTGGCAGACTTGCCGCGTTTTAGCGGTGACCAGTTAGTTCCGGAGCGCAGCGGCGGTGATTTGTCTGTACAGGCCTGCGCCGATGACGCACAGGTGGTTGAATACGCCATGCGTCGCATGGTAAGCCTGGCACAGGGTATTGCCAAAATCCGCTGGGCACAAACTGGATTCACGGCTGGTTTCAATGCAAATGAAACACCGCGCAATCAGATGGGCTTCAAAGACGGCACCATCAACGTAGCCACCAGAAATCCGGCAGAAATGCATCAATTTGTCTGGGCCGGGGATGAAGGTCCTGAATGGATGCGCGATGGCAGTTATATGGTGATACGCCCTATCCGCATCGCACTGGAGCATTGGGACAAAATGAAACTGTCTTTTCAGGAGCAAACCATCGGCCGGCATAAATTATCCGGCGCGCCTATAGGCTCTCGGCATGAATTCGACAGGCTGGACCTGGCAGCAACCGATAAAGAGGGCAATCTGCTGATTGACGAAAATTCACATGTCCGGTTATCGGCACCAGAGTCCAACGACGGCGCGCAGATTTTACGCAGAGCATTCAACTACGACAATGGAGTGGCGCAGATCGCCGAGCGATGGCCGCCATGGCGACAACTGACGACGTTCGATGCTGGCCTGCTGTTCCAATGTTATCAGCGTGATCCGCGTACAGGGTTTACCAGGATGTTTGAAAAAATGTCGAAGTTTGACATGTTGAATCAGTTCACGACGCACGTCGGCAGCGGATTATTCGCGTGCCCGTCCGGCGTTCAACCTGGCGAATTTATCGGTAAAAAGTTGTTCATTTAGACGTTGCGCCGGCAACACCAGCGCTTCTGGCGGCTCATTGCTGGAGCCGATGTGAACAGCAGTTGGAAACTGGGAAAGCAAGTTGGCGCTAATTTCAGTTTTAAAACAGGGTTCTTGTAGTATGCGACTATAAAAGGTATCATACGGCCTTCCAAAAATAGCTTGTATTTTTGGTCCCTGCTTCTGCCCTTAGCTCAACTGGATAGAGCAATGCCCTTCTAAGGCATAGGTTAGTGGTTCGATTCCACTAGGGCAGACCAAAAATGCGAACCACTGCTGCGACCACCGCAAGACTGTTGCAGTGGCCGTATTCATGAGTCCGGTCAGTTGGTGATCGAGACGATCAGGCTGGCCGCGGTGCTTTTCCCGGCTGCATCCGTGGCAGATACCTGCAGGTTGTATGTGCCGGCAACAGGTGCGTTCCACGTCACCGAGAAGGTGCTCATGCCGCCCGAGGCATTCACACTCATGCCTGCCGGCGCACCGCCAATACCGACCCCGCTGATGTTGGCATTGCTGTCGTTGATCTGAATGGTCCCACTCAGCAGTGTGCCCGCTTTGCCGGTCAGTCCGGTGGCGGTCACAACCGGACCACCTGCCTGGGTCACGGTCAATCCGACAACGCCTGTGCCGATCAGACTGGTTTTGTTGTCTTTTGCCACTACGTTCACGCTGTAATTGCCAGCCACGGGCGAGGCCCAGCTGATAGTACCGGTACTGCTGATCGACATGCCGGTTGGTGCGCCAGCCAATGACCAGGTGTACGGATTGGTGTCGCTGGTCGTGACAGAAAAGCTGACCGGCTTGCCCGTGACCGCCGCGACATTGCCACCAATGACAATCGGTCCGGCTGTCTTGTTGATGACAACGCTGTACACACCGGCGGCCGTCAAACCATTCATCATGTCCTTGGCGGTGATCGTCACCGAATAGGTGCCGGCAACCGGCTTCGCCCAGCTCACCATCCCGGCACTGCTCAGCGTCATCCCGGACGGATTGCCGGAGATCGTAAGCGTTGTCGGATTAGCGTCACTGACAATTACCGGGAAGGTCAGTGCCTGGCTGGCGGTACCGGCAACCGTGCCGCTGCTGATGACCGGTACAGTTGCCGTCGCCACGAAAACGGTGTACACCCCCTGCCCGGTCAAACCAGTTTTGCTATCGGTGGCTACCACGTTGACGGTATAAGTCCCTGCAACCGGCAAGCTCCATGTCACCACGGCCTTACTGCTGATGGTCATGCCAGCCGGTGCACCCTGCAGGCTCATGACGTAGGCATTCGCGTCATTGACTGTCGCAGTAAATGTCGTCGCCTTGCCGGCGATGGCGCTGATCGAATACCCGCCACTGACTGTCGGCGCCGATGCCAATTGTAAACCGGTCAGCGTGTTGATCAGTGCACTGGCGTTGGGGGTACCCAAACCGGTAGGTACGTCATACCCTTTTCTGGTCAAACACAATGTGCAGGTGCCATCGTTGCCCGTCGAGACGTCATAAAGGTTGGCTGCATAGGTCGATGCGGTCGAAGAAATCTGTGTGTAGAGCGCGACATGCGGATCACCCAGCATGCTCTTGCCTGCCTGAACACGCATGGCGTTGACGACAGCTGCCAGGCCGGCCCACTGCGGCGTGGCCAGACTTGTTCCGCCGGCAATCACCCACGACACCTGGCAGAAGCTGCAGGTGGTCTGATTCGGGATCACAGCAGTCATCTGCCCGGAATTCGGATCAGCATTGAAGGCCACGTCCGCCGCGGCGCGGAAGCCATAGCTTGGCATCGCGGCTGCCTTCGTGGTCTGATAAGCGGGTGTCGGCTCAAACGCGCTGACACCACCGCCGGTGCCGGACCAGGCAACTTCGGAACGCGCGCCGCTACCGCTGTAATTGAGCGTGGTGCCGCCCACTGCCACCACGTACGGTGATACGGAAGGCCAACTGACCGCTTCACCGTTATCGCCAGTGGCGGCAAAATAGGTCATGTTCGGCACCTGGAAATAACTGTCTGCACCCAAAACGTAGCTGCCTTCACTGCCGCCAAAACTCATCGACACAACACCAGGTCCCATTTTGTTGGCCAACTGGATTGCGCCAGTCAAACCGCCAAACGTTGCGTCCGGTGCTTCAATCAGCACGATACGCGCGAGCGGCGCCATGGCATGCGCCCACTGTACATCCAGAGCAATTTCGACCGCCCACTTGGGGTCAAAGGTTGGCGCCGTGGCGGTCATCGTACCGTTGGCGGCGCTGTACACTTTGTAAAAATCACAGCCGTTTTTTGTTGGTGCGGCAAGCGGCAGACTGGCGTTTGGCGCCAGAGTGCCTGCATTACAGTCCGGGATACCGAACAACTGGCTGAAGGCGCCCAATTCACCGGCGATCATCTGGTCGTCATAGGAATCGATAATGTAGATGGTCTGACCCGCACCGTACTGAGCCAGCTGCGTGGCCGACAGGTTTGCGTAACTGGCAGGCAGCGCCGGCAAACCATAGGCGGCGCGAATCTGGGCAGGACGGTAATACACCACTGTTGCTGCCGAAGCAGCCGAAGGTGTCAATGTGGCGGATTCGCCGGCGACCAACCGTGATACGGCAAGGCGACGTGTGGAAATCAGGCGAGCGGCTTCGGGAATCAGTTTGACATTTGGGGCCTCAAAGGCTGAACGCGACGATCCATCCGCATCGATCGCGCTCGGGGTATCTGCCAGCACGGGCGCGAGGTGATAACTAGGTTCGACCGTGACGCCAGCAGCATGTGCCGCAGCGGCGCCGCCGTCGAACTCCAGCATGGATGTCGCTGCTGCAGCTGTTGCCGCGCCAGCGGGTGCCGACGCCGTGTTCGCGCTGCCGCCACCGCATGCGGCCAGCAAACACGCTGCACCGGCAGCTACAATCAGCAATGGGAGGGAAACGGGGAGACGTTGAATCGAGCGTTGCATGAGCCAGTCCTCAATGTAAGCCTGGGCTCGCTCAATGCGACGTGAAGCGTCTGCCTGAAAAAGACAACACTACACTATCGGCAACCCCGCTACCATTGCGCCATGCGCTGTAGGCCGGAGGCTTTGCGTCCCCGTCTTTCGACGGGTTTGCCCAGAAAATTGCTTATTAGGCAATCCAGCGGAAACCGAAATAGTTTCCAAACGGCAATTTTATTGCAACGACGGCGACAATGCAAGCGAAATTTTTGGGATGTATCCTCTTCTACAACATTATTGATCGCGTCCCTGTGACGGAATTGGCCATTTTGCTCAGAAAGCGTGCCGTATCCCAAGGTCGAATGGGCGGGTGCCGCAGCCTGTGGCCGAGGTGTTACCCAAAGTGAAAGTCGCGCCGTTCTTGTTGCGGATTTCGCCCATCGAGGTATAGAACCAGGTACGCTTGCTCAACGCGCAATAATAAACCAGCGCGAACCGATCTGCGCTCTGACCGAGCATCACATAATATGCAGTCAGATGGGCATTTGATTTAGCCCTCTGCTATATGTAGAGAGAGGGAAATTCCAGGAATATTTTGGTTCAGCCTGCGAGCTAGCTCAAATAATGGTTCGATTTCACTAGAAAGGCACGACCTGCAGGATCAGGAAGCTTCCGGTTCTATTTGTGCGCTGACCTCACGCAGTATCTGTTCAAACACTTCGGGCGCCTGCCCACCGGTAATGAGGTGTTTTTCATTGATGATAATAGACGGAATCGACTGAATGCCGGCCTGTTGCCAGAATTTCTCCTCAGCGCGCACTTCATTGCTGTAGAGATCACTGTTGATCACCCCGGCTGCGCCGGCATGATCGAGTCCGGATTTGTCCGCCAGGTCCAGCAGCACAGCGTGATTGCCGGGATTGTCACCGGCGCCATGGTATGAATTCAATAACGCATGTTTCAAATTGCGCTGCAGTTCCAGAGACTGCAACCCCGCCCAGTACATCAACCGGTGTGCGTCAAAGGTATTCCAGATGCGCTTCATTTCTCCAAATTGGAAACCAACTGCGGCTCCGCGTGCGCGCAAATTGTCCCGGTTCACTTCCAGCTGTTCCCTGCTCATGCCGTATTTGGCGCGCAGATAGTCACCACCGTCCGTGCCTTCCGGCGCCATGGTCGGATTGAGTTCGTAGGGATGAAAGTGCAGTTCCACCTCAATTTCACCCGCGACCTTTTTCAATGCACGTTCCAGAGAATTCAGGCCCACAGCACACCAAGGGCACGCTATATCAGATACGAAATCGATTTTCATGGTTATTCGCTCACTGCTTAACTAAAAAAAGCAGCCTGAGCTGCGATTTTTGCGGATGAATTGATCAGAATGAATGCCTGATTCCGAGATCAAACGCCTTTACGCCATAGCCTTCATTGCTGGCATTTCCCAGCGTAAAATCCGAGGCGTTTTTATTTTTCATTTCCCCGACTGAAGTGTAGAAAATGGTACGTTTGGTCATGGCATAGGTGTAACCCAGCGCAAACTGATCCGCCTCATAGCCGGTCAACAGCTTACTGTTCAGGTGGATATAGGAAAACAGCAGTTCATGGCGCCCCATAGGCACACGCAAACCAAGCAGCAGGTCGGTAGAGTCAACATTGCTGCCACCGATCACATCAGAGCCTTTATTGGTCTGAAAGCCGATGTTGGTTTTGACCGGCAATCCATAATCGGCCCAGTTGATGCTGCCCCCGACCAGTGTGGTTTTAAAGGTGTTACTGAAATTGGGCGCGTTGACCGCATCGTAGGATGCCAACAAATGCAAAGGGCCCTTGTCAAAATTGATCGTATAGCCGGTCTCTGCCCCGTCGCTGGTATTGCCGGGCACCCCGCCAAAGCCGTAATTGAATTCAAGTGAAAAGCCGTTAAAGTCATGTGAAACATAGCGCAAAGAATTGTTTTGCTCCATGCTGCCGCCACCATTTTCCAGATTCGGGTTGAAGCCGCCGATAAAGGTCGTGCCACTCAGATTGGCACCGCCCAGATGCATCAGGTTGCCGGCGCTACCTGCCATGCCCAATTCGAACGGGTCTATGGAATACAGTGCGTTGTACATGGGCGTCAATTGACGACCGACCATGACTGTACCAAAATCTCCGGCCAGACCTATCCATGAAGCCCGATTAAACAGGGTTCCGGTTTCAGTGTTCTGACCGTTGTTGAGCTGTATTCCCGCTTCCAGCTGGAAGAGGACACTTAAACTGCTGCCAAAATTCTCCGAACCTTTAAAGCCGATCCGCGACGGGGCGGATATGCCGCTGGCGAGAGAGAATTCGTTGCCCGCACTCGGAGTCGAGTTTGGCGCCGTCTGGTAGTTCAGGCCTGCATCCAGAATGCCGTACATCGTAACGGAAGACTGCGCAGCAGCTGTGCCGGCGAAAGCGCCCAATAGCGCGAGAACAAGTAACGATTTTTTCATAGATTTATTCCAAAGGGGATAATGCCTGAAATGCGCTAATCCTGGTGTGCGACACCGTTGACATTCGATGATGGACCGTATGCTGAAACTGAGGATTATTGCTGGTCAGAAAACTGCCAAATTGTAATCGAAAAGCAATATATTTGCCTTTGTAGATTGTAACTAAATCCCGTTTCACAACACATTAACTGCTGCCCGGATTGCCACTGTTCATTCAAAAGTGCCTTGCTGCCAGTAAAATCAACAGTGCAACGAATTAAATTAAAATAAATTAATGTTGGGACAGATTGGGCGCTGACCTGTGTTTCGGCATTAAATTCTAATCCTGCCCGGATTTACAGAATAGTCACCAATTTTTTTCGCTTCCTGTATCCGATTCAGTTTATTACTGTTTTCGCCAACCGGCACAGACTGAAATGCAGTATTGCAATGCTGCATTGAAGCATCTACTCTACAGACTGAACCCGCAGGCTGGTTAAATGAAATTTATGGAACGCACTTGCGGCAGGAACACATCAGTTTGTGCCGGCGCCAAAAACGTGTTGACAGGGGAGAAGACTGTGGTTCCAGTGAGTGATACAAAAATCAGCCTGACGGCGCTTTCTTCGGATGATCGAAACGAACATTTCAAGGCAATTGTAAACAGCTCGGATGACGCCATTATCAGCAAAACCGTCACCGGTGTCGTGACCAGCTGGAATGCAGGTGCTCAAAATCTGTTTGGCTATTCAGCCGAAGAAATGATCGGCAACAACATGTTGGCGCTGTTCCCCAAAGACCGGGCAGAAGAAGAATCTTTTATTCTCGACCTGATTCTGGCTGGAGAAAGAGTCGATCATTTCGACACCGTGCGTATCCACAAAAATGGCAAGCTGGTAGAGGTATCCGTCAGTATTTCTCCGATCCGCAATGTCCAGGGTGAAATTGTCGGTGCGTCAAAAATTGCAAGAGATATTTCCGACAGAAAACGGCTGGAGGCAATGCAAAGTCAGTTTAAGGTGATCGTTGAATCATCCGACGACGCAATTGTCAGCATGTCTTTGGATGGCAAAATAGTAAGCTGGAATCCTGGCGCAGAAGCCATATTCGGTTACTCGGCCAGCGAAGTAATCGGTTTGCCTGTGCTGTTTCTTTTACCGCCTGGCGTCAAAGAGGAAGAAGGACAGCTGATCGAGAAACTGGCAAAGGGCGAGAAAATAGAACATCTGGAATCGGTGATCATTTGCAAGGACGGCAGACAAATTGTCGTATCGATGACGACCTCACCGATCCGCGACGTCAGTGGGAAAATTATCGGCGTATCCAAGATCGCCCGCGACATCACCGCCAGGAAACTGGCCGAAACCCGGTTACTGCTCACGGCCAGTGTGTTTACCAACACCAATGAAGGCATTGTCATTACCGATGACCAAGGTCACATCGTCGAAGTAAACAATTCATTTTTACGCATATCAGGCTATGAACGCCAGGAAATTCTGGGGCAGAATCCTGACATGTTCCGCTCCAGTCGGCATGACCCAAGTTTCATCAGATCAGTGCTTGAGGTGGTCCTGGCGACGGGTACTTTTCAGGGCGAAGTGTGGAGCCGCAAAAAAGACGGCAGCGCCTATGCCTGCCTGTTGACGATCAATATGATCAAAGATGAAACCGGTGCAGTCCAACACTTTGTTTCCCTGGTGTCAGATATCACTCCGCTGCGCGAAAAACAGGAGCAGATGGAACACCTGGCGCACTTTGACGCGTTAACTGATCTGCCGAACCGGATACTGCTGGCTGATCGCCTGCGGCAGGCAATGGCGCACGTCACGCGCCACAGGCAGTCACTGGCCGTGCTGTATCTGGATCTGGATTTTTTTAAGGAAATTAATGACAAATACGGTCACGACACGGGGGACCGATTGCTGGTAACCGTATCGCACCGCATGACCGGCGCAATGCGGCATGTTGACACCCTGTCACGTATTGGCGGCGACGAATTCGTCGCCGTTCTGCTTGATGTTGGCACCCCTGTCGAATGCAATCATCTGGCTGAGCGGATTTTGCATGCCTGCTCAGAGCCTGTGCTGATAAACGGCAACCTGTTGCAGATTTCGGCAAGCATCGGCATGACAATCTATCCGCAAGACGCTGTCGACGCAGACCAGCTCATGCGTCACGCTGATCGTGCCATGTACGAAGCGAAACAGGCGGGTAGAAACCGGATCACACTGTTCGATGCTGATCTGGAAAATGAAATCAAAAATCGCGCCCAACTACTTTCCAGCATCGAAGAAGCATTTGGCAACAATGAATTTGTGATGTATTACCAGCCCAAAGTGAATATGCGCCTGGGCACCGTTTTCGGCCTGGAAGGGCTGATACGCTGGCTTCATCCGCAACGCGGCATTTTGCTGCCTGACGATTTTCTGCCCCACATTGAACACCATCACATGGAATTTTTTATGGGCTATTGGGCGATTGAAACCGGAATGGCACAGATAGCGCAGTGGCACGAGGCCGGATTGTCGATTTCAATCAGCATCAATGTCAGTGCGAACCTGTTGCAACTGCCGGATTTTGAGCAAAGACTGGGCGCATTGCTGAATCAGTATCCGGATATCGGTCCGGGTATGCTGGAGCTGGAGATTCTGGAATCGACTGCCATGCATGACATCACGTCAGTCATTGAGGTGATCCGGAAGTGCCAGCAACTTGGCGTGGTTTTTTCGGTGGATGATTTTGGCACCGGTTATTCTTCACTGACCTGCCTGCGGCGCCTGCCGGTAGAGACGCTGAAGATCGATCAGAGTTTCGTGCGCGATCTGTTATCTGATCATGATGACTATTCGATTGTTCAGGGTGTCATTGCCCTGGCACATGCCTTTGGGCGCAAAATCGTCGGTGAAGGAGTCGAAAATATTGAAATTGGCGAAGAATTGCTCGACCTGGGTTGCGATCTGGCCCAGGGATTCGGAATTGCACGGCCGATGCCCGCCGACCAGATTCCGGACTGGATAACCAGCTGGACGCCGCCCCCCTGCTGGAAGCATCGCGGAATCTAGAAAAGCCACTGTTCGAGTTCCCGTTACTTGTTATGCAGAAGCGGTGCCAGTCGTTTTGTCCCTCCAAAAAAGAAAGACGGAACCCGCTACCTGAAATAACCGGTTTCAAAGAATCCGTAGCGCTCATGTCAAAGTACGCAGGACTGGGCACATTCCGACTTCGAATATCGCGCGGCCCACTTAAGAACACTAAACAGTCTATGATGTGCGCTTTGCGGGTCGACGCTTACCGGACCTGCCGGTTCAAAGCTGTTACAGGCTTGCTTAATCAGAATTTCCTTAACCGATTATGAAAAAATTTGATTTTTACAACTTGCGTCTGAGTGCTGCAGATATATTTGGAATGTTTTTCATTTCCTTGTTGCTTACCTGTTTTTTATGCCAGCCTGCCCGTGCTCAAACGCCCGCAACAACAGCGAAGCAACAAACGACTCCTGCTGCGCCACTTAATCTTGACTCAGATGAAGCTGTTAAAGCAGCGGGTCAGGAACCACATTCAACCGATACAAAGGCAGATGTTTTATCCACCGCGCCAGACTTGTTTGAACAGAGTATTTTAAATTCAGAGAATCGAAAAAAAGTTTTTGGCATGGCGGAAGCCGGAGGCAGCGTTGGAAACATGCCGGCGCAACACTGGCACAAAAGTGAGAACATTTATTGTGAAAACGCTGCCGTAGCAGTCAGCGACCAAATCAGCAGCACTGCACAGGCTGGAATAGTTGCGCAGGCTTACTCGTGCCATACACGATAAACCGTTACTGCTTGCCAGCCGGGACAGACCGGTACATACGACAGCCAAACACTGCACGGTTCATTTGCAATTGCATTTTTCGTTATCGCAACGGCGGACTCACCAATTTCAATTTTCTTGGGATGGCAGCTCCGATCTGCTTCTTCTGAACTTCACTGATGTTGCAGTTCCCAATGGGTTTAGCAGATTTTCCTGCTGCCGGACTTTGAGTATTGTCTGTGACAAACAGGCTGACAACTTCATTGAGAGTAACAGCCTGGTCCATTAACGATTGCGCTGCCGAAGCCGCCTCTTCGACCAGTGCCGCGTTTTGCTGCGTCACTTCGTCCATATCGCTAATGGACTGGCTAATATGTTCAATGCCGGAGTATTGTTCCGCACTGGCAGTACTGATTTCAGCCATGATATCTGTGACACGCTGAACACTGTCTACGATATCCCGCATAGTGTCACCGGCATGATCGACCAGTATGGCTCCGGCGTCCACCTGATCAACAGAGTCTGCAATCAGCGCTTTTATTTCTTTGGCCGCTGCGGCAGAACGTTGCGCCAGACTTCTGACCTCTGAAGCCACAACGGCAAAGCCCCGCCCCTGCTCCCCTGCCCGTGCGGCTTCAACTGCGGCATTCAAAGCCAAAATATTGGTCTGAAATGCGATGCCTTCAATGACAGCAATAATATCAACGATCTTTTTGGATGAGTCGTTAATAGATCCCATTGTATTAACAACCAGGGCAACAACTGAACTGCCTTTCATCGCTATATCTGAAGCCGAAACTGCCAGAAGTTTGGCCTGCCGCGCGTTTTCTGAATTTTTTTTGACAGTATTCGTCAATTCTTCCATTGAAGCCGCTGTTTCTTCCAGTGAACCGGCTTGCTGTTCCGTGCGGGATGATAAATCCATATTGCCATTGGCGATCTGTTTTGAAGCGCTGCTGATGGTTTCGGTGCCAATACGGACCTGGCCAACGATCTTCACCAAACTGAGATTCATCTCTTTTAACGCAGACAGCAACTGGCCTGTTTCATCATTGGTATTGATGTTTATTTTGCTGGTTAAATCACCACACGCCACAGTTTGCGCGATTCGCACGGCAAAATTAATTGGATTGATGATCGATTTGGCGATTAACCAGGCTGCCACACTGCCTGTCAAAACAGCCAATTCAGATAAGACCAGCATAAATAATCGGCTGTCTTCGAACGTTGTCGCAGCAGTTTCTTCATCTCTCCTGTTTTTCGCTCTCTGAAGTTCAATAAAGTCATGAATACTGTCCTGCCATTTGCTGTTTGCAGGAACCCCCTCTTTCAGCAATAAATCTGTTGCTTCTGATTTATTGGTTTTGGCAAGTTCAAGAAATCTGTTGTTAAGTCGCCGGGCGACAACGGCCTCATCCACAATATTGGCGATAAAAGCCTTTCCTGCCGCATCAAGTGGCATTTGTGCCAGGGCCTTGGCAGCGACATCATATTTTTCTCTGGCAATGGAGATTTTTTGAAATTCTGTATTTGCCTGGTTTTCGTCAGTCAGTAGCGCTATTGTCCGGATCACACGCGAAACAACGTGTATTGAATCAGACATATCTTCCAGCGCGGCCATTTTCTTTACATTAATGTCAACGATATGGTGCAACGCATTATCAGAGCGCGTCATCCCGTAGATACCCAACATGGAAATGCCTGCAAGAAGCAGTAATACCAAACCAAAACCCATTCCTAATCTGGTTGCAATACTCATATATTTAAAATTCATTTGTTCTCCCTGGAGATCCGAAACGTGATTTTTGTGAAATTTGAATTCCTCGCGAAAATGAGGAACGGCTCAGGCATCAGACTAAAACTTGATTACTGGTTGGATTTGATCATTGCTGGTCAGCAAGAACCATTATTGACTGCAATGCAGAAAACACATTTAAGCAATTAATAGTGCACGTTGACTGACCTGGAATTGCAAAAAAGCAATTTATAGTTTTGCAAAAATAATTGCCGATGAACATCATATAACTCCTAAATATGATGTAAGGGAAAAGCGATATCGTCTAGGGGAAAACCTATAAGTCGAAATCTGGCCCCTCGGTACACCCGTTAAAGCCAGGCCACAATGGTTTGTGGGACCGCCAGCAGCCAGACCGGTTTGGCTCCGTAAACCAGCAAGATATCAGCGGCTGACAGACTGAGGCGCGACCTGTTCAATCAGGCGGTTGCCTGCGATGCAGGCAACATATTTTGTGGAGAGACAATTGAGAATGCGAGGCCATGTATCTGGCGTTAAGGGAATACTGGATGAAGCGGAATTGATGGTTACAAGTTGCCGAAACTCCAGTGCGACTATTTCTACCGGCGAGGAATACCGGCTAGCCTGAATGGTGTCAACCGGTGCATCGTCTACCGGAAGTATTTTCAGTTGGCTAATGGTGCCGAGGTGGTGCCGCGAGGCGCGTTGGTACTTGGCGGCAGCAAATGACCTTCAATGCAAAATCTGCACGGCTAAACGGGTTTTTACTTATTATTTGATTTGCTCATAATGATCGATTGAATCATGCCAGGAACTGGAATGCTTACTGATGCGATACTGACGGTTGGATGTGCTCCAAATGAGGAATAACGACAACAATCTGCGTGACCTTCCAGCTGGAAATACTGTAAACACTATCCGCCGTTTAACTGCCATGTGGGTAAAAATGTGGGTAGCGAAAATGAAAAATCCCTAAGTGTCTGATTTCTTAGGGATTTTTTATTCATTCTGGCGGAGGCGGTGAGATTCGAACTCACGAAAGGGATAAACCTTCGCCAGTTTTCAAGACTGGTGCCTTCAACCGCTCGGCCACACCTCCATTTGGTCCTGCTTTTGTACCCCAAAAAATACCCAGATTCGGGTACATTCAACGATACTGGACGCGATGAAGACTCAACGCACCCGACAAAATCTCTGTGAAATCAAGACTCTGGACTACTGGAAGCCATCAGAAAAACGTGCGGCACCAAATTTAAAGACTAGTGCCTTAAACCGCTAGCCCAACCTTCCAAGCCCATGATTATAGCCAGATATTCCAATCCTCGCTAGTGTCGCGTTGCGGTTTTATTGTATTTACCTGCCGGTTTTTCTGTTAAACGTTAAAAGTCTGGCCTTTACCTGCCAATTCCTGCAACAAAGGTGACACAGTCCATGCAGACCCATAATGTCCGCGGGCGTATTTATGGATGGCTTCAACCACTTTGCCCAATCCGATACTGTCGGCATAAAACATGGGGCCACCCAAATGCAGCGGAAAACCGTAACCGCTCAGATAAACCATATCAATATCTGATGCGCGCTGCGCGATGCCTTCGGACAGAATGTTCGCGCCCTCGTTGACCAGAGCGAAAATCAGTCTTTCAGTAATTTCAACATCGCTGATGATGCGACGTTCCATGCCCAATTTTCTGGAATGATCTTCAATCAGCTGATTCACCAGCCCGGATGGATGTGGCGTCCGGTCGCCAGCCCGGTAGTCGTACCATCCGGCGCAGGTCTTCTGCCCATTACGCCCGAGTTCGCAGAGCTGATCGGCAATCGTTGAATTGAGCATGTCGGGATGTTCCGTTGCGCGGCGCCTGCGAATGGCATAGCTGATGTCATTACCGGCCAGATCGCTGACCCGGAAAGGCCCCATCGCAAAACCCAGTTTTTCGACGGCACTGTCCACCTGGGCCGGCAGACAACCTTCGTCCAGTAAAAAGTTGGCCTGACGCAGATATTGCTCCAGCATACGGTTGCCGATGAAACCATCGCAGACGCCGGAGACCACGCCGATTTTTTTCAATTTTTTAGATAACATCAAGGCCGTTGCCAGCACGTCGACTGCGGTCAGCCTGCCGCGCACGATCTCTAACAGCTGCATGACATTCGCCGGACTGAAAAAATGCAGACCGATCACATCCTGTGGACGTCGGGTAAAACCGGCGATCTTATTCAAGTCCAGTGTTGAGGTGTTTGTCGCAAGTATCGCGCCCGACTTCATGACCTCGTCCAGCCTTGTGAAAACCGTCTGCTTCACAGTCATGTCTTCAAACACCGCTTCGATGACAATATCGCTCTGTGCAATTGCATTGTAATCAAGCGTACCGGTAATCAGGGCGATGCGTGCGTCACACTGCGCAGGAGTCAGCCTGCCTTTATCGCGCGTGTTCTGATAATTCTTTTTGATGATGTTCAGGCCTCTGTCCAGCGCCTCGGAACTGGTTTCCAGTATTGTTACGGGAATACCGGCATTGGCGAAACTCATCGCAATACCGCCTCCCATGGTGCCGGCACCAACTACTGCGGCGGTATGGATCGAGCGGATCGCTGTATCCGGCGTAATGTCCGGAATTTTACCGGCGGCGCGTTCTGCAAAGAATGCATGGCGCAACGCTTGGGATTCGCTGTTCAACACCAGCCGAAAAAACGTCTGCCGTTCAAACTGTATGCCGGCGTCAAACGCGCTGTGCGCAGCGCAGGCGATGGCCTCGACGCATTCCAGCGGTGCTTTCAAAAATCCACTGCTGGCCTGGCGTCTGGCCGCATCCAGTAATTGCTCCAACTGGGGATGCGTGACCTGCAGATTTCTGATCAGCGGCAGCGGACGCACATCGGCAATTTTTTCAGCAAAAACAATCGCTGCCGTGACCACATCCTCGTCCACCACCGCATCCAGCAAGGCAGTCGCGGCAAGATTCTCCGCACGCTCCGGCGCACCCGTGGTGATCATCTTCAGTGCGGTCTCCAATCCCACCGCACGCGGCAGTCGCTGCGTCCCGCCGGCGCCGGGCACCAGGCCAAGTTTGACTTCCGGCAGCGCTATCAGCGTGCCGCGGGCTGCAAGCCGGTAATGGCAGGCCAGCGACAATTCCAGGCCGCCGCCCATACACAGGTGATGCAGGGCGGCCACCACCGGCTTATCCGACCCTTCAACCGCGTCGATCAACGTATGCAATGTCGGCTCGGTCATTCCCTGCGGTGTATTGAATTCCCTGATATCGGCGCCGCCGGAAAATGCAGTGCCCGCCCCGGCAATGACTATCGCCCTGATGGTCGCATCGGACAGGGCGCGCTGTATTGCGCTCACGGCGGCCACGCGGGTTGCCAGATTCATGCCGTTGACCGGCGGATTATTTAAAGTGATTACGGCAACCGCACCGTGTGACTGGTATTGCGCTGTCATGGCAACTCCCTGTAAATGAAAGGCTATTTGGGGACTTTGAGGGAATGAAAAAAATCTTCCACCACACTCAGTTCACGCGTGCGGGTAAAGGGCGGCATGCTCTGCCACACACGTGCACCATATGGTTTGGAAAGTATGCGCGGATCGCACAACATCAGGACGCCCCGATCTGTTTCGTCCCGTATCAATCGCCCGGCTCCCTGCTTCAGGTTGATAATCGCTTCGGGCAGTTGATGGTGCACAAACCCGTTTTTTCCCATTTTTTCCATCGCATTGATTCGCGCTGACAACACAGGATCGTCGGGTGGTGCGAAGGGGAGCTTGTCGATCACGACCAGTGAGAGTGCCTCGCCGCGCACATCGATTCCTTCCCAAAAACTCTGACTGCCAATCAGTATCCCGTTGCCCGAGCGTCGGAACTGTTCCAGCAGTTCGGTGCGCCCCGATTCACCCTGCACAAACAGCGCAAATGTCAGACCGCGCGCCTGAAATTCCTCGCGCAGACGTTGTGCGCTGTGTTTGACCGCGCGCAGTGTGGTGCACAGTAAAAAGGCGCGACCGCCAGAGGCAATCAAAACCGGCAGCGCCGCATTGATTACCGCGTCGGTATAGCCGGAAAAACGCGGCTCCGGCATACCTGTCGGAATATACAGCAGGCCCTGCGCACCGTAATCAAACGGACTTGGCCAGCTGACTGCCTTTTCTTCTGACAATCCCATTTGCGAGGTGTAATGCGAAAAATCATTCTTGACCGCCAGTGTGGCCGACGTAAAAATCCAGGCGCGCGCCGACCCCTCGCGCTGCTTGTTGAAAATCGGCGCTATCGAAAGCGGTGTGCGATGCAGTTGCAAAGAGCTGGAATACGCTTCAACCCAGAGCACACACTCCTGAGCTGCCAGACCGGAACTGACCGGAGCCGCCTCGCCCCAGGACTTTAACTGTTCCTGCAACGCCAGCGCCCGCAAACGGCAAAGTTCGATGGTCTCAGCACGTTCTGCCTGTTTCTCCAGCGTCTCCAGCAGAGTCTGAAGATGCTCTTTAAGCGTTTCGAATGCCGGGTAAAAATCGCTGGAAGGAGGAATTTGGGCCAGCGACAACTTGACCTGTTCGGGTGGAAAACACAGCCGCAGGTCGCGCGCAGCCTTGTCCAGCGGCGTGACCAGCTTGGCCCATTCGGCACCATCACGGGCGTGCGACAGTCCCTCTGCCAGAACATCGCGGCACAACTCCAGAATTTGCGAGCTTGAGACTGTTTCGCCAAAAAACAGCGTGGCGGTGTCCGGGAGTTGGTGCGCCTCGTCGAAGATAACGGTATTGGCGGAGGGCAGCAACTCGGCAATACCGGTGTCTTTCAAGGCGACGTCGGCAAAAAACAAATGGTGATTCACCACGACCACATCGGCTTTTTGCGCTTCCTTGCGCGCCTTCATCACAAAACAGTCCTGGTAGTACTGGCATTCCGATCCCAGACAGTTTTCTTTCGTAGAGGTAACCAGATTCCAGATCAGGGCCGTTTCGGGTATTTGGGACAGTTCGGATTTGTCACCGGTATTCGTCATTTTGATAAAACGTGAGATCTCGCGCAGATATCCAACGTCTTCCCGCGTTGTCATTCGTCCGTTCTGCTGAGTTCGTTCCAGATGAAAATGACAGACATAATTGGCCCGGCCTTTGAGCAGCGCCACCGAAACCGGCGCGTTCAAAGCCTGGCGCACTGCCGGAATATCTCTCAGAAACAGCTGATCCTGCAGATTTTTGGTGCCGGTCGAAATAATTACCTTACCGCCCCATAACAGGGCCGGTGCCAGATAAGCGAAAGTCTTGCCGGTGCCGGTGCCGGCCTCGGCGATCAGGGTGGTCTGTCCCGCCATGGCTTGCGCCACCGCCTTTGCCATGTCAATTTGAGCTTGGCGCGGGCGGTAATTTGATACAGCACCGCCCAGTTGTCCTTGTTGACCAAACAGTCTTTCAATATCAGCGTCGTGTATATGATGGTCTGCAGGAGGTTCAGACGGGGTATGCGTAATGTCAGACAAAATCAACTTTAGCGTGAGGTTTTACAAAAAGGCTTTATTTCGGGCCTGAATTTTCTATACTTAGGCAGGAACATCGGGAATCAGCTGCATTTGTAACAGTTTGATGTGATCCTTTAACTGAAGCTTACGTTTTTTCAGTCTTTGCAACTGTAACTCATCTGCGTGCCCGGCCAGAATCAGTGCCTCAATGACGACATCCAGGTCGCGATGTTCGACAGCCAGCATTGTGATGCGTTTTTGTATCTCGGTGTGATCACTCATGGGTTACTTTAGAGAAAGTTAATGATGTGCAAGCGATTACATGCAATAATTTATGTTGAATCAGCAGCAAAGTGTATAAGTTTAATCTAAGCAGAGTTATGAGCCAACAATATAAAATCGAAGCTGGAACCGGACAGCATCTTGGTGACCGCAAAGAACAGCAGGATCGGGTCATGCTGTTCGCCGCGCCCAAGGCACCTGGCTATATGATGGCGGTTCTGGCCGACGGAATGGGCGGCAAAAGTGGCGGTGCTCTGGCGGCGGAACAGGTTATACGCAGTGCCCAGCAGATATTTGAAGAATTCGGATCAGATGACAATGTTGTCACCGTTATTGAAAACATCGTCCGCGAATCGCATACCGTCATTCAGCTCTCAGGCATTTCAGCTGAAAAAGAGCCGCACAGCACCGTCGTCATATTGATCGTTACCCCCAAAAACCGCGCAGTCTGGGGGCATGTCGGCGACTCACGACTGTACCGGTTTTCCGGCCCCAATCTGGCCGAGCGGACCGTCGACCATTCCTACGTCGAAAAACTGGTTTCAGAGAATAAAATTACCGCCGATGAGGCGAAAAATCACACGTTGTCCAACATTCTGGTAAACGTGCTTGGTTCGAGTTCGGCCGAACCGTACATTACGATCAGCGAATGCAGTGAATTGAAATCCAACGATTCGTTTCTGCTATGTTCAGACGGCTTATGGCATTACTTTACGGACCGCGAACTTGGTGCCGTGATTGCCTCCAACACGCCAAGAGTTGCGGCAGAAATGCTCATTAACAAAGCCCGCGAACGCTCACAGGGGCGTGGAGACAACTGCACGCTGGCGATTGTGAAATTAAGCAAACCGCCCAAAGTAGAAAAAAACTACAAAATCGAGAAAATGCGCCGGGCAGTCTGAATCAGGTGGCCGGGCCTTTATCGCCAGACTTAAAATCAAGCAAATCAAAATTAAGTGAATTATTGTATTCGCCGGGAGTGACATCCTTCGGATCCACGGTCAGATGCGCTTCCAGCGGCTGCAAAATTGATGGCGTTCTGTTAGTTATTTTGACGTCATCCTTTTTTGTCAGAGATTGATATTGAACCCGTTGCAATTCAGCGCAGATCGACAGCAGGAAAAGAATATCCCTGTAGACGGGCAAATCAAAACCGACGCGCTCACCTTCCCGGTCATCAATCAGCAACGATTCCAGGTAAGGGACAATATCATCGGTTTTCCAGAGCGCGCAGCAATTCGCCATCAGATGCGCGAAATCCTCAAAATTGCGCACGCTGCCCGGCACGACTTCTTCATGAAAATTAGGAATTTTGGCGTTAAATTTCGATTTAAACCGTTGTCTCAATTCGCGATAATTGTCTTCGTCGCCAACCAGTCGATACAGATCGAGCAAATAAAGCCAGGTGATCGGGGTGGCCTGATTTCCATCGCGACTTTGCGGCTCCAGGATTTCAATTGCCCGGTGAGGATCATTAACCGACATCCAGAACTCCGCTTCCTGGGTGATGTCGGAGATTTCTTCGATATGGATTGACTGTCCGCGATTGCTGAAAAAATTAAACGTACTGCTGTTCGTATCTTCCAGCGCCGGCAAACCCGTCCGCTTAAACGTGGGCACGGGTTCTTCCTGATTGACAGACGGACGCTGCGTTTCGGCTTTGCTGGCAGGACCGTCAGCGTTCTGGGTGTCACGGGAAGACGCCATCGGACTCGGATCCAGATTTCCTTTTTCAGCGGTCGTTTGCAGATAATCTACAATATCAACCACATTTTTCTTCTGCTCCTGGGTGGCGTCCCACCAGCTTTTATCGTCTTTGTTGCGCGAGCGACGTACAACAAATGCAACCAAACCGAGCAAAGCCAAAATCAGAGCCGAAGCGGCGACAGCCAGGACAACCAGCAAGGACGAGCTGCTTTTATCTTTCTGCTCTTTTATCGAATCCTGCGACTTGATTTTTTCCAGCTCGGCCACGAGAGCTTTGTTCTTCAGCTGCTCTGCCCTGATTTCATTTCGGGCTGCCAAAACAGGATCTTCTCCACGCATGATTGCTGCAAACTGGTCCCGCGCCTGTCGGTTTTCTTCAACCCGACGCGCGTCGGAACTGATCGCCGCACCGTCCATGAGCGCGGGGGACATCTTCAGATCCAGATCTGCAGCACCGTCGTAGTTTGCAACTTCGAGCACGTCTTTGCCGGCAGCCGCTTTCTTTTTGGTGTGTCTGGTCGTTTCCTTTTTTTTGCCGGGCACTACCGGCGCGGCGCTTTCAGACAGTTCCGGCGCCGGACGCAGTTTTCTGGCGGAATGGACGCTGACCGGTTTGCTTTCCGGCCTGCGCACTTCCGGTGCGCCGGACTGCTCAGTCTGCGGCACGGCCAATGTCAGGGGCACGGCAGCTGCACTGTCCGATTCGGCGTAATCCAGCAGAAGAGTATATTCACGATGTATCGCCGTGCCGCAGCTCATGGCAATCGAAAACTTGACAGCCGGTTCCAGCATCTGTTTTTTTGAAATCAGATTGAGATAAACCGGGCAGGACAAATTCAACGCGAGGAATATCAATCAACTCGCCGTCCAGGGTTTCAATTTTGGCTTTAATGCAGGAAGGAACCAGAATATCTTCAGTAGCGCCGCTCATTGCCAACTGCACACGCAGCACATCCCCCAGATTGGAACGCAATGAAATATCACCAAAACCAATCGCGAAGGCACCTGTATGGCACAAGACCATGCACGCCACACTGATTATTTTTAATGAAAACTGGCGCTTAAATTGAATGATAATAATCTCCTGCTACACGCCTGTTTAATCGCTTAGCTACTGTAAAAAATTCTGAAAGTTGAATTTATTTTAACTCTAATAGCCAAATTCAATCAATACATTTTATTGGTTTGTTAATATCTACCGACTGCCTGCACAGCGATGAGAATAATGGCATTAACAAACTTTAAATTTATATGATCAATATTAGAAATAAAAATGCATTTGTCAAAACAAACAGCCCGCCATCATTTAATGCATTATCCAAAAGAAATCATTTGCTAATGGTTAACATTATTTACTTGCGCCACTTATTTGTCCAACATTTTCTTGGCTATCCCGCGCAATATATTGACTTCTTCAGTTTCCAGTTGCGTCCTAGCAAATAAACGTTTTAATCTTGACATCAGTTTTCTGGGGCAATCCGGATCAATAAATCTGATTGCGATTAATCCCTGCTCGAGATGATGAAACATTGCATTAATCTCTTCCAAATTAGCATAACTGCCTTGAAAACCAATATTAGTCGGTGAAATTTGTTGCCCAACAGCTTCATATCGACAAACATACGCCAAAACCTGAACTGCCTGTGCCAGATTCAGGGATGAATATTCCGGATTGGCCGGTATATTTACCAGAAAATTACACTGTTCAACCATATCATTGTGCAGACCTGTGCGTTCATTGCCCAGCACCAGTGCCGCAAAACCGTTGCCGGCAACCGTTGCCAGTTGCAACAGGCGCTGTGCAAACTCCCTGGGTTCCAGGATCGGTGGGGAAAACTCACGAAGCCTGGCGCTGACCGCTCCGGCCAGTTCACAGTCCTGCAACGCCTCCTGAAGCGAATTGACGATGCGGGCATTATCCAGAATATCCTGCGCACCGCTGGACAGGGCAATTGCTTCCGGATGAGACAGCACATCCGGAAAACGTGGATTAACCAGATACAGCTGAGAAAATCCCATGGTTTTCATGGCACGGGCGACTGAACCGACATTGCCGGGATGACTGGTTTCAACTAAAACAAAACGGAGCGATTCAAAAGGCGCGATTTTCTGGGACATAAGTCTTCAATGGTGCTGGCCGTGCAAGCCAAATTGAGCATTGGATGCATAGAATTTCCGTTAAAATGTCGTTTTTCTGCCTGTTAACTAGTATTAAATACTGGTGGCTATTCTACAGGCAGAAAAACGACATTTTAACGGAAATTCTATGCATCCAATGCTCAATACGGCGATTAAAGCCGCGCGCCGTGGCGCAACTATTATTAATCGCGCCTCTTTCGACCTCGATCGTATCGAAGCGACTGAAAAACAGCACAACGATTATGTTTCAGAAGTCGATAAAGCGGCAGAAGCGGCAATTATCGAAACACTGATTTCCGCGTATCCCGGTCACGCCGTGCTGGCCGAGGAATCCGGTGCTTCAGCCAATCTGAGCGAAAAAAGCGAATTTGTATGGATAATCGATCCGTTAGATGGCACTACCAATTTTTTGCATGGATTTCCCCAATACTGCGTTTCCATCGCCCTGCAACAGAACGGCGTGATGACGCAGGCTGTGATTTTTGACCCTACCCGCAATGAACTGTTTGCTGCAACCAAAGGTGCAGGCGCATTTTTGAATGACAAGCGCATACGGGTGACCAAGCGCGACAAACTTGCCGACGCACTGATCGGTACCGGCTTCCCGTTCCGCAATGAAACCGATATCGACAACTACCTTCCGATGTTCAAAGCCATGTCCGGCAAGTGCCAGGGCCTGCGCCGTCCCGGCTCGGCTGCGCTCGACCTGGCCTATGTCGCGTCAGGACGGCTGGACGGTTTCTTTGAAAAAGGATTGAAGCCATGGGATATCGCAGCCGGCGCTTTGATTGTCACCGAGGCCGGCGGCATCACCGGCACTTTTGAAGGCGAATCTGATTACCTGCACAAGGGTGACGTCATTTCCGGCAACCCGAAAATATTTTCCCAGTTAATCAATGTATTGAGACCTTACGCCTAATCGCAAAACCGATGAATTGTCCGGACAAAGATTAAACGACCACCACCCCGTGGCCGTTTTTTCCGGACCTGCAGCCTGTACAAAGGTTGTGGTGTCAAACGGAATGGCATACGACAGCCCTCTGGGAAATTCTGCTGCCATCTGCTGCATCGCCTGGCGCACTTCCCGGGCAGTGTCGAGCGCATTGGCGTTCGGCTGCTGGTAGACGGCGATACCACCTGCAGGTCTGCCGTCGAAGTGAAAGCCCTGGTTGTAATTCGAGCTGCCCAGTTCCAGACGCGCCACGTCACGCAGCCGTGTGACCGTGCCGTCAGCGGCGGTGCCGACGATCAGACTGCCGAAATCATCCACGGAGGTCAGCGGATCGTCGACATTGATGGTGAGCTGGAGTTGCTGACCGGGTGGCGCCGGCGGCATGCCGGTCTGACCGGCGCTGATGCGCTGGTTCTGCTGGTTGATGACATTCATCACCTGATTCGGATTCAGGTTGCGCTGTTTCATGGTCGCGGCATTCAGCCATACGCGCATGCTGTACGAGCCTATGCCGAAAACGCTGACGTCGGCCACACCGTGCAGGCGCGACAGCCGGTCACGCAGTTTCAGCCCGGCGTAATTGGACAGGAACAGCGCATCCTGGGCCGGGTCAGCGGAGGTCAGGGTGACAATCTGCAGTATCGCCGTGGATTTTTTCCTGGTGATCACGCCCTGCTGCTGAACCGGAGCGGGCAGGGTGGGCAAGGCAATGTTGACCCGGTTCTGCACCGCCACCTGAGCCTGGTCAGGATCGGTACCGGTCGCAAAGCTGACGATCAGGTTATAGCGGCCATCATTCGAGGCATTGGACTGCATGTAAAGCATGCCGTCGACACCCTTGACCTGCTGTTCGATGGCACGCGCGACCTGCTGTTGCACTGCAATCGCCGAAGCGCCCGGATAACTGGTGCTGACCTGAATG
>Ga0364920_10145_pt2 | contig 27829 bp, 17 predicted proteins | sample SorcelJu500001C8_FD_206961 | JGI IMG/M metagenome (GOLD analysis project Ga0364920, IMG submission 206961) | Enriched cells from Trout Bog Lake Hypolimnion, Wisconsin, USA - BchlTB.June20.5000.01.C8 | ecosystem: Environmental > Aquatic > Freshwater > Lake > Hypolimnion/Profundal zone | place: USA...
ACTAAAAACTTTGGAGTATCTGCTATCTTCAAAAAAAACCTGTGTTTTTTTTAAATTTTTTAAATTCCACCCCCCGACTCCAAAACAGTCAGCGCGATTCGGCTAATTCTACCAGGGCCGAGGCGACCCTGGCTGAGCGAACTGCTGGCCCATTCGGGCCGGAAGAGGAATTGTTCATAATGTTGTGTCGTAGTCAGAAGTGGCCGCGATGAAAATTCGCTATTGGCAATTTTTTTCCAGCCGTGTCGCAGGACAATCAACTGTGAATGGATTGCAATTCGGAGACGATGTCGGTTTTTGTTGTGTGGGCTTCCGGCACGCACAAAACGTTTTATCGCACGGGCTGAAGCCCATGCTACGGCTTTTGGCTCGCCATTTTCCATTTACGAAAACTGGCGACCTTTGAGCGAATTCTCAAGATTTCGGTGCGTAATTCTCCCGGAAACTCGAAGAAATCGAATTTCGGTCGTATGATGCTGCGTTCACCGCACCGAATGTCGTTTACCGACCTCGTTCTGGCACGTTGAATTTTCCCTAAGTCATTAATAATTCTGATTTTATTAAGGTTGATCCTGTGCTGGCTGGTCCTTTGTTTTCTCGTGAAGCTCTGACGGTTCCTCGCCAGTTCATGCACTTTCTGATTCGTTCCGGTTACGTCGGGGCATTCTTCATCTTAATGTACACTGCCGCCCAAACGACGTTTGGCTGGCAACACGTTCGAAATCTGGGTGACATTGCACGGTTCGGTCAGTTGGTGTTTCAGGTTTTTGCCGTCGTCCAGTTGGCAATGATGGTTTTCTTTGCCTCTCTTTTCGCGGCAGGGAACGTTGCACAAGAAAAAGATCGGCGGACGTTGCTGCTTCTGCTGATGACCGACCTCAGCGACAGTGAATTAGTGCTCGGAAAGCTTTGTTCCAGCCTACTGTTGCCCTGTGTTCTGTTGGTGACGTCGATCCCGGTTTTTGCCTTCGTCCAGATGATGGGCGGCGTTTCGCTCAATCAAATCGCCTGCGCGATTGCGATCTCTGCGGCAACAGGACTAGCTGCAGGAAGTTGGGGGTCATTGGTCGCGTTCTGGCGAGAAAAGACATTTCAAACCCTCGCCGTCAGTCTGATTGGCATCGTCCTGTTCCTGGGGATTGTCGAAGGTGTGGTTGCCGTATTGGGTTCACTTTCGAGTATGGGAATTATCGTTGGTGCAATGAATCCCTTTCGCGCGATGCTGCGGGTTCTCGATCCGCTGAATACGTCGGGAGGTATCAATTATGTGTCGGTGGCCATGCTCTCCGCCGGATCACTGGTCGCCTTGGCACTTGCGATTATTGTGGTAACTATTTTGCGAGTTCGTATCTGGAACCCATCGCGGACACTCGGAGACATGGCCACACTAGATGAGAAAGACCGTGGAGTCTCACGACCACCACGACCGGTTTGGAACAGTCCTGTCATCTGGCGTGAAATGATGACGAAGGCCTATGGTCGCAAAGTCATCGTCATCAAGATGGCTTACATGGTAATCGCCTCCGCTGCTTTCTACTCTGTTTTTTTCACTCCCGCCAATTCTGCTTTAGTGCTCGGAATGGTCTCTCCGATCGGAGCGGCGTTTATCGCATTAAGCCTGCTCTCAATGATGTTGATCAATGCCCAAGGGGTAACGGCACTGACCAGCGAACGCGACGCAGGAACGCTTGAATTGCTGCTCGTTACAGATATCAGCGCGAAGGAGTTCATTTTCGGGAAGCTCGGCGGCATCCTGTATAACAGCAAAGAATTGATTCTCATTCCGCTCTTTTTCATGGTCTGGTACCTCTGGCAGGGTGTGCTGACTTTCGAGAATTTCACCTATATCATGCTTGGATTTCTGTCGTTAGTCTTGTTTGCGGCGATGTTAGGGCTGCATTCGGGATTGAGTTACACGATTTCCCGGACAGCCATCGCGAACAGCCTGGGGACCATGTTCTTCCTGTTTGTGGGGATCTTCATTTGCATGATTCTCATCCTTCAGGCCCGAGCATCATTCGGATTGCAGCTTCCCAGTTTCCTGGTCTTTATTTTGGGTGGAAGTCTCGGGCTATGGGCATCGCTCACTCATCGTAACCCGTCCCCCGCTTTGACTCTTGCAGCCGGAATTTTGCCGTTCTGTACTTTCTATGCCATCACAAGCTTCCTGCTTGGCCAGACTCTGGGTGTTTGCCTTTTCATCGTGGCGGCTTATGGTTTCACAACGCTGGCCATGTTGATTCCAGCCGTCAGCGAATATGATTCCGCTCTCGGCCGAACAGAAATGCCGAAGGGGTAGGGGATTAAGTCCCGTTGGATCATTGGTAAAAACCATTGCTTGCAAGTTTTCGGAGCCTGCGTAATGAATTTTCGGTCGATCGGTGTTGTCGTCATTCTTGGGATATTCGGACGACATTCAGTTTCGGTCGCAGCCGAATTAACTCATCCTCGGATACCCGGATTCGAACGGTTTTATTCAGGTTCGGTGGAAAAGCCTGTTGGCGACGATGAAGAGCCAATCAAGTTAGACCCTGTCACGGGTGGTCGGATTCTACTGAGCGAACTCAACTGTCTTTCGTGCCATCTGACAGACGAAGCGACGAAGAGACGGTTATCTCCAAAGCAGGCACCAATCCTCGATGGAATTGGTAGCCGGGTCAAAGTGGAATGGATTCGCTCGTATCTGGCCAACCCCCACTCGGCGCGACCGGGAACGACGATGCCCGATGTTCTCTCAAGTCTTCCCGAAGCATTGCGAGCCTCAAGCATTGAAGCGCTGACTCACTTTCTTGCATCAACCGGAAATGTTCCAGAAGGGCATTCAAACGCGACAGCTGCTCAAAAAGGGGAGGTACTTTTTCGGACGGTTGGATGTCTTGCGTGCCACAATTCTCAGGCAGAGAACGCTCCGGAAATTGCGACGTCAGTCATTCTGCCGGACGTGGGTAAAAAGTATTCGATGCCCAGCCTGATGGCGTTTCTCAAAGATCCACTAAAATCGCGGCCGTCGGGTCGAATGCCAGCGTTGGGGCTGAGTGACGAGGATTACCAGAATCTCGCTCATTATTTCGTTCGCGGGGGGATAATGACTCTCAACACGAAATACCAGTTGTTCCGCGGGAATTGGGATAAGTTACCTGATTTCGCCAAACTGAAAGTGGCTGCACAGGGTGAGTCCGCTGGATTTGATCTTTCGGTTGCGGGTCGACCCGATAACTATGCATTGCGATTCACTTCGAACCTGCAAATTGCCAAAGAGGGCGAATATCAGTTTTCGCTAGGTTCAGACGATGGCAGCAGACTGATTATTGACGGCGAACTGGTTGCCGATTGTGACGGTATTCACCCGCACCAGACGGTTGAAGGTCGAAAAACACTGACTGCCGGTTTTCACGAAGTTGTTGTCGACTACTTTCAGGGTGGTGGAGAAGCGACGCTCGAAGTACAGATCGCCGGACAAGGTCTCGCTCAACAGCCGCTATCAGGGTACTTGTTTCTGGAACCCAAAGTTCCAGCCCCTTCGCCCGATAAACCGGTGTTTACGATCGATGCCAAGCTCGTCGAACAGGGCCGCGCGTTATTTGCAACCGTCGGATGCGCGTCGTGCCATTCCATGACGATCGATGGCAAAGCGATCGCCTCTGAACTCAAAGCAAAGCCGTTGTCCGATCTGGTTGCTAGCAGTGGCTGCCTTGCGGAAAAGTTACCAGGCAAGGCTCCAAAATACGGGCTGACATCAACACAACGTTCGGCGCTCGCACTGGAAATCAAGAATCCTGCGGCCGAAAAGACAACGGAGACCGTCCATCGAGCACTCGCAACATTGAATTGTTACGCATGTCATCACCGCGACAGACTTGGTGGTGTTGAATCGGCTCGCGACAGCTCGTTTGAATCTCGACAAAAAGAAATGGGCGAAGAAGGCCGACTGCCTCCAACTCTGACCGGTGTCGGAGACAAATTACGACCCGACTGGCTTCGGCACGTGCTGCACAACAGCGCCGACGATCGCAAGCAGTACATGGTGACAAAGATGCCGAAGTTTGGGCCAAATAATATCGATCCGCTGGTCGGCATGTTCGCTACCATCGATCAAAAACCTGAAGCCATGCCAAAGGCCGAGTTTTTAGAACCGGATTATCGAGTGAAAGCCGCAGGACGCCATCTGGTGGGGGGGCAAGCCTTGTCCTGCATCAAATGCCATGATTTTGGACCTTACCCTTCGACCGGTGTTCGAGCAATCAATCTGACAACAATGAATCAGCGACTGCGGCCAGAGTGGTTCTACCGTTATGTCCTCGACCCTCAGGCCTATCGCAAAGGGACGCGAATGCCCGCCCCCTGGCCGTTTGGACAAACGACCGTTCGTGACGTATTAAAGGCTGACGTCAATCTGCAAGTACAGGCTGTGTGGTTGTATTTGGCTGATCGCGATAAGGCTGCAGTCCCGGTGGGACTGGTCCGTGAGCCAATCGAACTGAAGCCGGTAAGCGAGCCAATTATTTACCGCAACTTCATTGAAGGAGCCGGAAGTCGCGCGATTGGAGTCGGGTATCCCGAAGGGGTCAACCTGGCTTTTGATGCCAATAACATGCGAATCGCCATGATCTGGCACGGTGCATTCATCGACGCGTCGCGTCACTGGACCGGGCGCGGTCAGGGTTTTGAATCACCACTCGGCGACGATATTCTGCCGCTTCCAAATCACGTTCCGTTCGTGGTACTCGATAAGCCTGATCGCGAAGTATCGACAGAAATGGGAAGGGACCTCGGATACAAGTTCCTCGGATATCATTTGGACAAGGAACAGCGTCCAATCTTCAGCTACTCATTTGGCGGTATCACCGTCGATGATCACCCAGTTCCAGCCAAGGAAGAGTCCAAGAAGTATGGAACGCTCAAACGGACTTTGCACTTCGACGGGGCCGCAGATACGAGACAACTGTGGTACCGAGCACTGATGTCTAATCAGATCGAATCCATCGGTGACGGCCGTTATCGAGTTGATGATGTCTGGAGATTCGAAGTCAACTCGACAACATCAGACGCACCGATTATTCGAGAGTCTGGTGGGAAGAAAGAATTATTGATCCCGATTCGACTTAAGAATGGCAAGACCGATATCACGATCAATTACGTTTGGTAAGGGCTATTGAAAACCGATTCGCTGATCGCCGTTTCCAAAAAAGGTAGTCGGCTGAAAGCGTAGGCGCTCGCCCGGTTCTGGCCATCAGACCAGCTCCGGCTACACCTCCAGCCGACTTACCCTTGGTGGAACCGACCACGAAACAAAATTCAATTTAAGCTTCCGTGCGGTGGCCGAGGTCGAAGTCTTTTCGACAAATGCTTCTAAAGCAATGACCGTGCCGTAACGGGTTGCGGGCGACACAAAAAGACGATTTCTCGCGATGGTATGCGAGAAACATGGTCTGAAAGTTTTGCAAACCGGATGGTTAAGCCGCGTGCTGCACAGCCAAAAGGCAACTTCGCACAAAAACAACACCAAGAAATCGGTTCGCGATTGTTTTCCAGAAAGCGTCAGCGAATCTCTTTCAAATCCGCACGCGTCGACTCATCCCTATGCGGCGCGACGTTGGCGAAACGGAATTGTCGATTCTTCGAAATTTTTTGTCCTGCGAATCGTGTAATTCATTTTGTTTTGTGAAGCGAAGTAGATCCGCGAACAAAGCTCACCCAAGATGCCAAAAAATAGAAATTGCAATCCTGCCATCGAAAATAAGGCCGCTAAAAACAATAGAAAATTCCCGGCCAATTCAATACCGGACCCGAGCTTCATCCAGATAGAGGCAATACCCGAAATACCGCTCATCAGAAAACTGGCCAACCCAATTGAACCGAATAGCTTCATGGGGCTCGCTGAGTAATGAATAAAATACTTGACGGTCACCAGATCCAGCAGAACCCGTAGCGTACGGGAAATACCGTATTTTGATTGACCAAACAGGCGTGGATGATGCGTCGTTTCGACTTCAACACAACGCGCGCCACGCCAATGGGCAAGAATTGGAATGAACCGGTGCATCTCGCCATAAAGGTCCAGTTCCTGGGCAATTTCAGTTCTGATCGCCTTTAAAGTACATCCGATGTCATGGGCCGGAAACCCGGTGACTTTGGAAATCAACCAGTTGGCGATTTTTGACGGCAACTTCCGATCAAGGAACGAATCCTGGCGATCCTTTCGCCAGCCATGTGCCAGATCGAAACCTTCATTCAGTTTGGCGACTAAAATAGGAATGTCGTTTGGATCGTTTTGCATATCACCGTCCAGCAGCACGACTGTGTCCATTGATGCCGCCTGAATTCCCGCTTGCATCGCTGCTGTCTGTCCGTAGTTTTTGCGAAATTCAATGACTTTGACGAGTGAATCTTGTGCCGCCAATTCGTCAAGAGACAGGGCCGAATCATCCTTCGAACCATCGTTGACGAAGATGATTTCGTAGCGGATGCGCATCGACTGCATGACCGACGTCAACGCCTCATACAACAGAGGGATGTTGTCAGCTTCATTATAAATAGGCACAACGACAGACACGCTCATGCGAGCCTTCCCTGCGAATGTCGCATCGGCGAGCAACGAATTAAGATATGACAATCAGGATGGGAGTCGCGAAATCGGAATTTCACGAAAGTGAGTGAAAGTCTTTCATAAAGTCTCAATCGCGTCCAGACGACTTTGGATGGTCAAAATCGTTGAAAGATCACTTTTGATTAGACTCTGTCGACTTTGGGCAATTCGTGCTGAAGCAGAACGTCGTTATGGACGCGATGATTGAAAAGATTGCCGTTCAAGCCGATCCGTTGCGGCTGTCCTTAGATCGCAAAAAGCCCGATCGATACGCATCGGCCATTGCCAGCGGAATTTCGGCTTCGGCAAGAACGACCTTCGCTTGATTCTCAACAGTTAACGCCTTCATTTCCTGCTCGGCCGCGACAGCCCGCGCGCGTCGTTCTTCAGCCTTGGCCCGAGCGATCCGCATGTCTGCCTCGGCCTGATCAGCCTGCAACCGGGCACCGATATTGTCTCCAACGTCGATGTCAGCAATGTCGATCGAGACAATCGCATAAGCAGTCTGAGAATCCAACCCTTTTGCCAGCACTGTTTTGGCAATCAGCATCGGGTTTGCCAAAACTTCATTGTGCGTGTTGCACGAACCAATTGCCGACACGATCCCTTCGCCGACGCGAGCCACGATCGTATCTTCGGTCGCTCCCCCAACAAGTTGAGCCAGATTCGTTCGCACCGTTACACGAGCTCGTGCTTTCAACTGAATCCCGTTCTTGGCGACGCCATCGAGCGTCGATCGTCCGAATGACTTTGGATCAGGACAATCAATCACTTTTGGATCGACACTGGTCTGGACGGCCTCAAGCACGTTTCGACCGGCGAGATCGATGGCAGACGCGGTATCCCAGTTCAGATCGATCCTCGCACGATGAGCGACAATCAAAGCACGAACGACCGTTTTAATGTTTCCACCGGCAAGATAGTGGGCTTCCAGTCGCTCGGTCGTGATATCCTTGAGACCCGCCTGAACGGCCATGATTTTCGAATCAACGATCGCTGTGGGGTTCACCTTTCGAAGTGACATGAACAACAGTTGAAACGGACTGATCCGTGCGCGCGTCACGAAAGCCCGCAGCCATAATTTGAAATAGGCCGCAAAAATCGCAATGAGTACCACGATAAATAAGACGGCGAAACCAACCCCGACAATCAGCAGGATTTGAATTGTGTCTTTATCCATCGAAGGATTTCCCCGAATAAGATCTATTAGGCGTGTTCTGTAAAAGGGACAATCACCTCGGCAGGTGTGAACGGAACCAATGTTCGCCACACGATTCGATGGAACCGTCCCTTGCACTCGAAATGGCAGTTTACTGCCACGGTATTCTACGACGTGGTTCACCACGGGTCGAGCGACGATGCCAAACTCGCCAGAGATGCGGTGATATGGCCCCCGTACTCCGTCGATGATTTTACCATAAAGGAGCGAGGTTTCGACTCAATCGAAGTTACGCCGCTCGTCGTCGCGGAATCGCGGGTACTTCACCAAGCTTCCACCAGTGATGCCCTTCTTCTTCCCATGGTAAAGTCGCCACGGAAGGACGAGGCCAATTGGCAAACGGAGTCGTATCAAAGGGGGCTGAAACATACGGTGACGTGGCACGACTGGCGATTTCATGTGCCAGGACAGGAGCGAGAACAAGTTTTGTTGGCCATCCTGTTGTGACATTTCCCGCACAAAGAACCTGAATGCTTTCAGGTCTTGATCCATTAGCCGTCGCACCTTCAGCTCGGTCGGTGGAGTATGTGGTCCATTCGGTGTCTCGCAAATCGACACCCGGCAATACCGACAAGAGTTCGCCCCATGCATGTTCGGTCAAAGACGCAGGATCGAGCTTCACTCCATCTTCTGCGACTTGTCCACCCACTTGCCAGACCATTCTCCCCTGGCTGTCCATCTGTGACGTGATTGTCACCCTGGTTTTGGCACCATCAAGACAGTGTCCATTCAATTCAGGAAGCGGACCTCGAACGACCACCATGTGCAACGGTCGACGCTGCATGACATCGGCGCTTAACCCGGTTCGTTTTCGCAGACGAGCGTTTCCGCCTCCTGCCGTGAAGATCACTTGCCGCGGATGAAGCTTCAATGTGGATCCGTCCGTCGGTGAAACCAGACGCACTGCTTTTACTTCACCGGGGCTGTCAAGATCGAATTCCAAGCCTTTTTCCGCGTCAATTTTCAAAATCCGGTCACGATATTGGTTGGCCAGATCCTGAATGAAGCTTTGTGGTGAAATCACCTGTTCGGGAAGTCGAGCCACGGTCCCATAGACGCCGTTTAGCGCTTCAGGACGCTCGTCCATCGAAATGGTTTCGGGTTTGACTCGCAATCCGAGGCGTGCACCGATCATTCCCGCTCGCGAAGTCAGTGAGTCCGTTTGCCAAAGATAGCAACAATCGGAACGGACACGTGTTCGAGTCAGATTTGGAGTCGATTTACCCAGCAGCGAATCACGCCAGACATTAGGCATTTCCCGAATGTTCTTGGCTGATTTCGTCAAAAGTCCCGACAGCGTGTACTTCAACCCGCCGTGAATAATTCCCTGAGAAGCCACCGTTTGACCGGAACCGAGCGAACGAGCCTCCAACAACAGAACGTGATGCCCATCGCGTGATAAACGATCGAGCAGCCACATACCTGCGGCGCCGCCTCCAAAGATTAACGCATCCAAACGCATAGCCGACTCCCATCTTCCTTGAGGGGCCGCAAATTCTTAAATCCGTCGGACTACAACCCGTCCGAAACCGATCAAGCAAACCAGCCAGTCCGCTTGACGCCGCAAAAATCCCATATACGGTCATCTGGCGACGATTACGGTCAAAGGTACTAGAAAACGCAATTTTCAGGAAGATGGATCTCGCCCTCGATCCACTACGACTTTGCTTCGAGAGTTCGGACGAATTTGACAGCCCGTTGAATCCATTTTTTTAACGCGTCGTCGTCGGTTACGCCTTCGGTCTCAACAAGAATCCAACCCTTCATCGGCCTACCGGTAATGTCGAATTCTCTGGCATATGGTTCGCGCAGTGATTCTTCGTAGGCATCGGGGCCAACGCGAGCAATTAACGAGTTCTTCCAGACACCAACCAACATATTGCCATGAATCAAGAAACCTAAGCCGCCAAACATCTTCTTTTCTTCGATCCCTTTCTTGCGCGAAAGAGAAGTTCGAATCCGTTCGCCAAGCAATAGGTCGTATGCCATGAACAGGAATCCTTTACCTGTTTGCCGCTTCCAGGGAATACGTTGGATCAGCTTCGTCCCATGTCACATCACCGGATGGACCATAAATTGACGGGACATGCTGTCCAGCCAATCGTAACCACGTTTGGACTTGTGTTCGATGATGGCAGGTATGCAGGACACGACGCCAGAAAATCCAGATCCGATCTCGCTTCAATCCACCGAAAAAGTTTCTCTGTTCAAGCCACCACGAAGAAGTTCCGGCTGCGAATTGAGGAAGTCTTCCTCTGGTCAACCAGACGTACTTATCGATATAGGCATGTGCCGCTGGAGCCTCGCCGGTTGGCAAAAGTACTTCGACCGGCGGTTCTGACGTGCCGACAAACTGGCCAAAGAATCGTCGTTCCGATAACAATTGATGGATCAGGATTGTGCGGATTGTGTTCGTCTTCTCATGCGGTTTAAAGTCGAGACATTCTTCCGGAATCGCTTGCCACATGCTGACCGTCTTATTCGCTTCGCTGGCGTAAGTCGTGACAATGTGTTGAAAGAGCGGTTCAACCGCCTGCGGAATTTCGCCGTCAGGAATAGCGACAAAGTCGTATTTCATAGATCAAATTTCCTTGGGATTTGCTCGGCTTTGCCCATCAACGATCGGGTTGAGCAGTCTCAAGCCGTTGAAGATTACCAGCAGTGATGCACCCATGTCGGCGGCAATCGCGGCCCATAGTGAGGCGAACCCGAACAGGGTCAATATGACGAACAGAATTTTGATTCCCAGTGCGAAAATGATATTCGTACGAATAATGTCCAGTGTCCGTCGAGAATGGCGTACTAACCACGGGAGGCGGGACAGGTCATCCGACATCAAGGCGATATCGGCTGTTTCCAATGCGGTGTCGCTTCCTGCGGCACCCATCGCGATGCCCAACGATGAACGGGCCATCGCCGGTGCATCGTTCACTCCGTCTCCAACCATCGCTACCGAATGATACCTGGAAACAAGACTCTCGATCGCGGTTACTTTTTCGGCTGGGAGCAAATCGGCTTGAACTTCATCCACTCCGACCGCCTGCGCAATCATCCTTGCCGTCGCAACATTGTCACCGGTCAGCATCACGATCGGTGTGATCCCCAAATCTCGTAATTCCCGAACAGCATTCAAGGCGTCAGGGCGAACGGTGTCTGACAGAGCGACGTATCCGCAAATGTGATGTTCATTTCCCACAACGACGAATGTGACCCCTTGTTGAGAAAGTGAATCCAGGTTGACCAGAAGTTCTTCGGTGGCCTGGCCTCGTTCTTCGAGATAACGACGGGAACCGAGCCAGAACACTTTGCCATCCAGCCGCGCCGTCGCTCCCTTTCCCGGAATGATTTGAAAGTCTTCCACTTCACGGATCTGGATGTTTTTCGCTTTGGCGTGTACCAGGATTGAATTTCCCAGCGGATGCTCACTGCGGGATTCCAGGCTGGATACGCGTTCCAGAAGCTCTTCTTCAGAATGCCCATTCAACGGGACCATCGAGACAACACTCGGTTTACCATGCGTTAATGTTCCGGTCTTGTCGAAAGCGATGGCCTTCAATCGGCCAGGCAATTCGATGAAGGCACCCCCTTTGATCAATACACCCTGTCGTGCCGCAGCGGCGATGGCCGCAACAATGCTGACGGGTGTCGAGATCACAAGTGCACAAGGACATGCGATCACAAGCAGTACCAACGATCGATAAAACCAATCGTGCCAATTCCCACCAAAGACGATTGGGGGTATGACAAAAATGGCTAAGGCGAGTGCCAGTACCAAAGGTGTATAAATCCTGGCAAAACGTTCGACCCATTGCTCCGAATGCGAACGACGGGACTGGGCTTCGCTGACCATCTGGATCAGATGTGCGAGCGTCGTAGTTCCTGCCGTTTTTGTGCTTTGAATTTCCAGAGCACCATCACCGTTGATTGTTCCGGCGAATACGGTATCGCCAACCGATTTCGCGATGGGAAGGCTTTCTCCCGTCATCGGAGCCTGATTGACGTAACTGTTCCCCTGAGTCACTCGTCCATCCAAAGGGAACCGTTCGCCGGGTTTGACGAGCAACTTTGAACCGATAGGAACCTGATCGGGGCCGACTTCCTTCTGATGTCCATGCGAATCTAAAAGACGAGCCATCGGCGGTGTCAGATCAAGCAACGTCTCAACCGCACGACGAGCATGTCCGACGCTCCATTTTTCCAGCAGCAGTGAAACGGAAAACAAGAAGGCAACGGTCGATGCTTCAAACCAGTCCCCGATTGCGGCAGCTCCAACAACCGAAATTGTCATCAACAAGTTCATATCCGGCTGAAATCGTCGGATTGCCAGAAACGCTCGTGGCAGTACGAACCATGCTCCCGTCAAAATACCCAGGCCGTACAAAATCCCAACCGGCAATGGGATCTGATGGGTCAGTCCCATCCCTTCCGAACCAATCGCCTCTTGAACGCTCTGAGTCATTACGAGATGCGTGGCAAAGCCCGCCAACGTCAACAGACCGCTGATGGCAGTCAGCAGGGTACGCCCCCAGCGTTCGAACAGAGTCGCCTGCTGAACAGTTTTGGGACCGGAACGCCAGACGACTGCGGCCATCCCTGTCCGTGCGACCGCCGTTTGAATCGTTTCCGGGAGGACTTCTATCGAACAACACGAAATTGTCAGGATCTCGTTTAGGACGTCGAACGACAGATTTCTCTCGCCACCAACGATCGGGCCAAGCTCCCTCTTCAGGACAGAGACTTCCTCGGCGCAGTCCATACCCGCGATCTTGAACTGCATTTTGTCAGAGTGCATGAACAATCGGCCCTTCGAAGGATCAACACGAAACGCATGGACTTGTCGCCGTTGCCCATCGAGATGAATGACGGTCGCGTCTTGAAGCGTATGTTATGATTCGTTGACGATCTCCGGCAAGCAGATGTAAGTTCCGACCTTTACGGGAACAATCGACGAGTTCAAAAATTATGAAAAAGGATAGCCAGGTTAATGAAAAATTCATGAGCGTTGCTGAAACTGGAAAACCGATCCTGTAAGCTTTGGCTCGCGTGATTTGCCTGCCCAGGTCATCGGAGGTCGGATCACCATAAAACGGATTTTATGATCAACCAGCCCGACATGACAGACGATTCGGTTTGAAATGCTTCCTATGGATTCCACATCACGTCCAATTCGCGGTAAAAACGCCAGGCCGTCAGCGGTAATCGACGTCGGTACGACTTCGATCCGGATGGCGATTGCCGAAATTGACGACGAAGGTGGCGTCCGTCACTTATCGGCACTTTCTCAAGCGGTCAGTCTCGGCAAAGATACGTTTACTCGAGGCTTCCTGGAGAAAAGCACCATCGAAGAATGCGTTCGCGTGCTGAAAAGCTATCGCCGGGTTCTCGCTGAATATGGCATCGAAGCAACAAACAAGGTCCGCGTCGTTGCGACCAGCGCGGTGCGTGAGGCGAGCAATAAGCTGGCGTTTCTCGATCGCATTTATACGGCCACCGGATTCCAGGTCGTTCCGATTGACGAAGCGGAGGTCAACCGAATCACTTATCTCGGTATCCAGCCTCTGTTGAGATTGGACCCGGAACTGTCCGATGCCCGGACGATTGTGACCGAGGTCGGGGGTGGAAGTACCGAGCTGTTGCAGGTCAAAAATGCCGATGTGTTGTTTGCGCACACTTATCGACTGGGTTCGTTGCGAATCCACCAGACGCTGGAAACCTATCACGCATCACAGTCATCGACCCGACGCTTGATGGAAACGCAGATTCAACGAATTCTCGACCAGATACAACAGCAGATTCCGGCTGAACCGACTCAGGAAATGGTCGGCTTGGGCGGCGATATGCGATTTGCCGCACGGCAACTGGTGCCTGACTGGGACCCCGACAAACTGACTCGTATCCCCGTTAAAGATCTGTCGGAGTTGACTGACGCGGTGCTTGCACTCAACGAAGACAAGCTGGTTCACAAGTACCACATTACATTCCCCGAAGCCGGAACGATCGGTCCTGCTCTATTAGCTTATACGATGATGGCGAAGGCCTTTGGTCTGAAGCAGGTCATCGTGGCAAACATTAACCTGCGCGACGGGTTGTTGAACGAGATGGCATCGCGTGGGGGCTGGAACGAAGACTTCAGCAATCAGGTGATCCGATCAGCCTTCGACCTGGGACGCAAATTTGAATTTGACGAGGCACACGCAAAGCAGGTGGCGAAACTCTGTGGAATCCTGTTTCAGGGCCTACGCGAAGAACATCAGCTTGACCCCCGTTACGAACTGTTGCTTCGGGTCGCAGCGCTACTGCATGAAGTCGGCCTGTATATCAGTACGGGTTCTTATCACAAGCATTCGATGTATCTGATCCAGCACAGCGAACTGTTTGGTCTCAGCCGTTCGGATGTCCAACTTGTGGCATTGACCGCTCGCTACCATCGCCGGTCGGCACCGAAACCGACCCATACTGTCTTTACGACACTCAATCGCGATCAGCGGATTGCCGTTGTCAAAATGGCCGCCATGTTACGTGTCGCCGATGCATTGGAAGCATCACACGGACAACGTCTTCATGAACTGAAGTTTTCGCGAGAAGGAGGGCGGCTTGTCATCGCTATACCACAGATCGAAGATTTGAGTCTCGAACAACTGGCATTGAAACAGTCAGGATCATTGTTCGAGTCGACGTTCGGAATGCCCGTCCTTTTACGAAAACTACGTCCTTAACGAGACGATTTGTCCGCTGACGATTTGTTGAATTTGAACCAATACCAGGCAAACGCCTGGATGACCGACTTAACCAGAGAGACTATCCCGGCATGTCTGTAGAGCCTCGTTTCTTTAATCGTGAACTGAGTTGGCTGGAATTCAATCAGCGCGTGTTGGATGAGGCGAGCGATCCCGCAATCCCGCTGCTCGAACGACTGAAGTTCCTGGCAATTACCGCTTCGAACCTTGATGAGTTCACGATGGTGCGAGTCGGAAGCTTGCAGTTGCTGCAGGCTGAAGGGGATATGAGGCCCGATCCGCTCGGACTGACAACGACGCAACAGCTCACCGCAATTGGCGAACGAATGCAGGCCTTTCTGACCGAGCAGTACCGTTGCCTGTTGTCGGATCTTGAACCGGCGTTGGCCAATGCCGGCATGCGTCGGCTACGCTCCACGAAACTGAACGATCGGCAAGTGCAGCACGTCCAGATGTATTTTGAACAGGAAGTCTTTCCGATTCTGTCACCGTTGGCGGTCATATCATCGCCGCCTCTCGCCGAAGCAGTAAACGACTCGTTGATTCCCGAAGTCCCTACAGCCAAGACAAAAAGCAAAAAGAAAAGCTCGGCCTCGAAATCGGCAGAGGTCGCACCGGAACCTGCCATCGTAATTCCTCCGAGCGACATCCCTGCGTTTCCCCCTCTGATTAACCAGTCGATCAGCCTGTGTGTCAGGCTGGCACCAGCGGCGGGAACCACCGAACCTCGATTTGCGATCCTGCCGTTTGGTCGAAACCGACTGCGGTTTATTACGGTCCCGGCCGACAGTGGCTTCAGCTTTATCCTGCTCGAAGATGTCGTCAGCATGTTCCTGGCGAGGTTCTTTCCTGGGGAGACGATCGAAGAAAGTGTCGCCTTTCGGATTACTCGAAACGCCGATCTGGAATTGCAGGAGGATCAGGCATCCGATCTGTTGTCCAAGATGCAAGAGATCGTTATTGCAAGACGTCAAAGTGACTGTGTTCGTCTTGAACTGGCCGACCACGCCAGCCCGCTGTTGCGCGACTTCCTGCAATCTGCCGTGAATGTCGCGGATCAATGGGTCTTCGCAGCACCCGGTCCACTCGACCTGGCAGCCTTCTTTCGTTTGACCGATTCACAAGGATTCGACGCACTCAGGTATGAAGCGTGGCCGTCCAAGCCATCGCCTCAGATCGCCCCAACCGAAAGCGTATTTACGGCCATCTCGCGACAAGACATCATGTTGTACCACCCCTATGAAAGCTTCGATGCGGTGGTTCGGCTTCTCGACGAAGCAGCCGATGACCCGGAGGTCCTGGCCATCAAACAAACGCTGTATCGAACCAGTGCCAAAAGCCCGGTCGTCGCGGCACTGAAACGTGCGGCTCAAAAAGGGAAGTACGTCACGGCGGTTGTCGAATTAAAAGCGAGATTCGACGAACAGCGAAACATCGAATGGGCTCGCGATCTTGAACGAGCCGATGTTCAAGTGGTGTACGGCGTCAAAGGTCTCAAGACCCATGCAAAGATCTGCCTGATCGTCAGGCGTGAACCACAAGGAATTCAGCGATACGTCCACTTCGGCACCGGCAACTACAACGAGATTACCGCGAGAATCTATAGCGACGTCAGTCTGATGAGTTGCAGCGAAGATCTTGGTGCTGACGCAACGGCGTTCTTCAACGCAATCACCGGGTATTCACAGCCGCAACGGTTTCGTCAGATTGAAATGGCGCCGATCGGGTTGCGGGAAAAACTGCTCGAAATGATCGAAGCCGAAATTGATCATAAACGCCATAATCAAAAGGCGATGATCATCGTGAAGTTGAATTCGCTGGTTGACGAACAGATGATCGAAGCCCTTTATGCGGCTTCGCAGGCGGGCGTTCGAATCCGATTAAACATTCGCGGTGTCTGTTGCCTGCGTCCCGGTGTCCCTGGTCTTTCAGAAAACATCACTGTTACGGGCGTGATCGACCGGTTCCTGGAACACGCTCGTGTGCTTTACTTTTATCACGGTGGTGACGAGCGGTTGTTTATTTCCAGCGCCGATTGGATGCCTCGTAATCTTGACCGACGCGTCGAGTTGCTGGTTCCCGTCGAAGACAGTGCCTGTCGCAGGAACCTGATCGCTATTTTAAAGACGACATTGGCCGACAACGTGAAAGCTCGCAAATTGCTTCCCAACGGTCGCTATGAGCCGATGCGCGCAGCGGATTCAGCAGAGTCTATACGAAGCCAGGAGGTTCTCTATCGCCGAGCCGGTGAAGCGATTGACGATGCCGCCCGTGCCGCACTTTCGACATTCGAACCCCTTCGCGCTTCAGGTCAGGACGATTAATCAGGAATCGTTTTACCATGTGGATCGACGGATGGCTGGTCCAGCTCCGTAGCCAGTTCCGATTGAAGTTCAGGGCTTAGAAAATGTTCGACCTGTTCGGCCGTCGCGTGCAGATGATCGCCGGGAAGATTGAAGTGACGCGCCATATAGGATTCCCAGAGCCGATGTGAACGAACCAGACTTTGGGCCATTTCCTGGCCTTTGTCGGTCAAGTGATTCATCGTGGCGGTCACTGTGATGAACCCTCGTCGCTCCAGTCTCCGTCGTGCCAGCCATTCAATCCATGTCCGTAGTGGAACAGGCGTGACAGGTTTTGCATGCGTGAGATCGTCCACTGGCTCTGCTTCATCCCGACGATACAGCTTTCCGAGAATATCCTCGCTGGCGATGCGAACCTGCAAGCGAATGCGGTCAATCACTCGACGAACCGCCCCATGCCGAGGGCTCGCTAGAATGGACATGACAAAAAGTCCTCCTGCGGCCACTGCCATCATTCCCGCAGTACTGGCGTCGCGGACGTCAGGGTAGCCCAGACGCGAAAAGACCATTGAAGGCAAAGTCAACGCGCCGACATGACCCAGCACTGCACTCAGTACGGCAACCAGCAGACTGAGGACCAGCATCGTTCCCAGTCGATCAGTCAGCAATCGCGCGGTCGCGGCGGGGACAATCAACATCGCAATCACCAGAATGGCACCAACGCTTTCAAACGCAGCGACCAGTGTTGCCGCCGTCATGGCCATTAAAGCAAGCTGTATCCAATCGGCTCGCAGTCCCAGTGCCGAAGCTAACCCGGGATCAAAGGTACTGAGACGCAGTTCCTTGAAAAACGCGATCACAAGAAATCCGTTGATCAGCAGGATCGCTCCATTGATGACAACGGCACGCGGAATCGGAATCGAACTCGACAAAGGTATTAACGCAGAAGTTTCAAGGCTTCCGTACAACACACAACCCGGATCGACATGAGTCTTGTCAGCAAACATCCGAATCAACAGCAGTCCGACGGCAAACATGGACGTAAACACGACTCCCATCGCAGCACCACGATCAAGTCGCCCCCAGCGCTGAATCAATTCGGTCGCCATCGCTGAAAGGACTCCCGACGCTGCGGCCCCCAGGAAGAGCACCATATGACGAATGCCTGAGTCCGCTGAAACCCAATGCAGTTCCTCCAGCCAGTGCATGGCCAGGTAGGCAAGTACAATCCCGGGCAAAACAGAATGGCTGAGTGCATCACCCAGCAGGCTTTGTCGACGAAGCAATAACCACGCCCCCGGAAGTGCGCAGGACATCGCGGCCAGCGCCGCCGTGATCACAATCCACGTGTCGAGCTCAAACCAGCCTGAAAGCAAATTGTAAAACTCTGCAAACATCTTTAATGCTTTGAGAATTTGGGTGCCACTGGCGTGCGTCTTCGCGTGCCAGTGCTCTTTGTGTTGTCGAGCACGAAATTCGAGGAAAAGTTAAAAGAGTATTAGCCACGGATGCACACAGATTTACACAGATAAGACCAGAGAAAATGTGGAGAATTGAGTAACCAGTTTTCAAAGCAGTTGATTGGCATTTGCATTTATCTGTGTGCATCTGTGGCTAAATCGTTTTCTCCTTCTCCCCCCGATTTCATTTGTTCTTTTTGATGACCTCTTGTATTTGCGGTTTGAAATTCGGGACCAGTTCAATCGTGACTTTGGTTCCTGACGGCGGAATTCGTTCGGTGAATGCTTCAAACATTAAGTCGTCGTTTGTTGCACTGCTGGTCGCGGAAAGATCGAGTGTTGCCGAAGCAAAGTTCGCCACACAGATCAAATCGCCCGATTCTGCCTGGTAAAATTTCTCACCCGTCTTTTCGTCGGTCTGAAAGTAACTTCCCGCAAAGACCCAGTTCGCGTCCATCTGGCGGATCTGAGTATTCTTGTAAAAGGACTGAATCGCCTTTTGAAACTTGGAGTCTTTGGAGATTTTCAGGACTTCGTCACGTTGAGCTTCCGACATGTGACCGTACCAATGGAGCTCGCGATTTCTCTCATCCCACTTCAGATCAGTGTCGGCAGGGAGCTTAAAGCCAGCCGGCGGCGGATCGAGTTTCTCAACAAAGTACCGGCGAGTCGCATGTCGAACCCAGGTCTGAGCCGCATCACGATGCAGTTTGCCATCCTCGTCCGTCCAGGTAAAAAAGATGTCGATTGGTTGTCCGGTCGCCGCCTGAAATTCCGGTTGCCAGCGGACAGGACTGCCAGATTTCGCACCCAGTGCTAACAAACCCGCATGAACAATCTGAGCCTGTGTATCCACAGAAAGAATCGACTCATGTTCTTTCGACCCTTTGAGGCAAACCAGCAATTCAAGCAAGCCCTCACGCAAGACAACCTCAGATTTCAGCAGCAGCTTCTTTCCTTTGGCATCCAGCAGGACCGTTCCGGCCTTGTTGAGTGGTTTCAGGGTATCGGTCTCTCTGGAGACCGACGTTGACGAGTCAGGCTTTTTGTCAGCCTTGTCTTCGGCATTCAAAACGGAACCATGCCACACGATAAGCGGTGACAACAACAGCGACAGGAATTGAAACGAACGGAACATCGGTTTCTCCATCAGGGAACGCATTCACCCGCAGGCGAATCACCTTTACCCTAACATAAACCGGCTACCCTGTGCATCAAGTCTGCCCACACATTCGAATTTCGTAGGGTGGGACAAGTCTTCGAAGTCCCACCAAAACCCAGGGCAATACCTGTAGAGCAGATTGTCGACTCACTTTCCCAAAACCGCTCTCTGCCGCTTCGGCCCCCAGGCGAGCCGTACAACGTAATTCCACGGATTCTTTCCCTCCAGTCGTCCAGTCGACGGAAAAATAAAATAGAAAATCACGTTGAGCACCTTCCGTCACGTTGCGTAGTGTCCAAAATGAGCATCTTCGCAAAGCCGAATACGTTCCGTTCAAAAATCCTTTCTTGCGTTTTGCCGAAATCGGGACCTATGAAAATTGATCGAAAAGTTCGCGCGAGTTCGCAAGACTTCGGCCGTTCCCCGTAATTCATAGGGGTTTGGCGACCATTTCCCGATTTGCTGTCATAAAAAAGTTCGCGCGAGTTCACCTGAGTTCGCGCGACTTCACCTGACTTCGATCGAGTTCGAAAAAGTACGCCGATGGCGTCAGGTCCTCAATGTCCCACCAAAAAAACAATTGTACGCCACAATCGGGAAGTACAAAGACATTTGAACCGACGTTAACAAAGGGAACGAAGGAATTCGAAACGAAGAGTTCATCCCGAGTTGTCCAGACCGTTCTGACGGAAACCTGCTCGTATGCGATTTTCTTCACTTCGTTACCTTCGAGTCCTATTGTTCAAAATCTTCTCTTCTATTCCGCTGTAATTCCGCCGTCGAGAAATCTGGTGTCAAAGTTCGATCAAGTTCGATCGACTTCGAAGATTCCTCGTAATTTATAGGGTTTGCGAAGTGATTTTCCATTTTTTTCGGGGTGTTCGAGTTCGATCGAGTTCGATCGAGTTCGACGCAGTTCGACCGACTTCGAATTCCGTCAATTCCCCCAGGCACTCCGGGCGGTGTAAAACCCCGGATTCTTATTAAATTACCTACTCTTTCTCAAAACTACTCTCGCCGCTTCGGCGCGGCCCGCTCCTGTTGACAGCCACTTCGGCGGGTCCGTTTAAATTTGTTTTCCGAATTGTCAAAGATCAATTGTCGTCGTCAGGTTCCGATGTCCGTAAATCCAGGCGAGCCGTCGATGTCAATCTACAGTTTCTTCGGCCTGATTCGCCTTTTTCTACAACACACAACAGAACGACAAAAAAATACAATGAAGTAAATGGATTGTCAATAGAAAATAATGAGTACGGTTTTAACATTGAGATTGGCTAAATCTTCCTTGTACGAAACTCGCATTCGCTACAATCCTCCGACTTGTGCTGGCGCATCGTGTCCCCATTCCGGTTTTCCGAGGCATGAAAGCCGCTATGAATCGAACTCAGTTTTCAATTGCTGTACTTGTCCTGCTTTGCCTTCCTGCGAATGCACGAGCCGAGCGTCCACCACAGGATTGCAACGAGGCGCCGATTGCACTTACCGGTACTGTGGAATTCATCGACCAGGGCTGGAGTCCAGAAACGGATTACTATTACGTAGAAGTGCATGTCGAAACTGTCGAACGTGGACCGACGATCCGAACTGGTGATCGGTTTGTCGTCTCGTGCTTTCGCTGGTCACTGCGCAAGAAAGGCGTGGTCGGTGCTAGTGGTCATCGTTCCATTCCCACTGTCGGTGATCGAATTCGGCTGTTTGCGTGGCCGCGTGGATGGAGACATGAAGGCAACTATCCGAACTGGTATGATGTTCTCGAGCCCAGTCAGCGTCCGTGGTTGGCACGACAATTTAGATATCGAATGTTTCGGTCGGCATGTCATTTCGCGGCCATTATCACGGTAGTCGTGGTGTGGGGAATCTGGATGAAGCGACGCGAGGCGCGTGCCGCGAAAAACGAAACCGCAGTTCGTGTTTTTAAATAACGGCATTAGCGTCCAAACCGAACGGTTAACCCCGTCGAAGAATCGAGCGATGCAAGTGACTTCGCGTTCAACGGAAAACAGGTGCATAATGGGCTCACGGCCCAATCACGTAGCCATGTTCAAATTACTCTTCGGCGCGGCTGTAATCGCACGATTAATTGGGATTGAATACGCGACATCTGCCGAAGGAGATCCAGATCTCCCTGCCGAAATCCTTGAACGGCGCGACGCTCATTTCGAGGGCTCATATCGCGCATATCCCAACAGGTTTATCGACAGGCGACCGACCGTCAAGATTTATCCGGGGGAATTTGAAGATAGCGTCCTTCAAGGCGGCCCCCTCAGGAAATTGAAGGAATACTCGACGATTACCGGGCTTGATCTGAACACGGGCCCATGCCTGTCCTCTGTTTCCACCGATTCCTTTGTTGTCGATATTACGCCAGAGGCGATTGCGGATATCGGTGCGCTGACTCATCTGGAATCTTTGACGATCAGAAATGTTGATCTTTCTCGCGGCGACGGCTTGAAATTCCTGGAATCAATGAATCAACTTCAGGAGATTGACTTTCACAATTGCACTGTTGAAGTTGGTGACTTGCTGGCGCATTTGCCGGTCTGCAAGCATTTGAGATCGATTCGACTTTTCTATATTCCTCGCGGGGAATCTGCCGAGACACCGCTTGTGCGTCGACTCGTCGATGCTCAAACAATTCAGAAACTTGTCGAAGATTCACCCAACCTTTCAGTAGTCTTCCTGAGTACAACAGAGCAATATGAACCAGAAGCGATTGCCCACTTCGCAGGACTGAAGTCGTTAACCTTAATCCACATTGTCTTTCCCTATCACAAATGGAATAAGGGTCTCGTCGCGGTTGAACGTCCATCAATTACTTCAGAGCAGGAGGCAGCCGTTAAGAAACTGAAGCCCCTGTTTCAGGCGAAAGGCATGAAAGAATGGGTGGATCCCACGTTCAAACAAACTTACCGACTCGAAGCCTGCATGATCCACACATTAGAGTAGTCGTGATCATCGTCATTTAACCGCCTTAGACCTCTTCGAGTTTGAAACTTGACTCATTGCGTCAAGTTTCAGGATTTCTTCCCACGTAGCCTTCTCGCGCTGTTGTCGAGAAGTGAGCCGAATTGCCATTTGCCGAGTGATCTATTGTGTCCAAGAAAAGGGGATAAGGTGCGCCAGCACAAGCCCGAGAAAAGTTGCGAAAGAAAGCTTTGTAAGAGGTAAGATCTCGCCAATCGCCTTGGCTCCGAGTGATGCGTCTTGTCGGGCAACCGACCGGTCGAAGCGTTCACAGGGGTACGACTGGGCCGTGTATTGAGCTCCGAAATCACTTTTCTGCAGGGCTGATCTTGTCTTAACATGTTGAAGGCAACAGTGGCGTCCAAAGTGAATGGCGAGCTCGAAGTCACCCTCACGGTATCGCTTCATGAAATCGTTGGTGCAGTCAACTGCGTGTTGTCACAGTCCCTGTGTTTGACACACTGCTGCCATTCTTATCGAATGCAGTAAGCGTCACGACCGTCACTTTGTTCGCTGGAAGCGGTAATGTCAACGAAAGACTCCACGTACGCAATCCTTTTGTCGGTACGACGTAGGGTATGCCTCCTCCGACGTTAACCTCCAATTGAACCGTACCTGGGTCACATGTCCCATTGATCGTTGGCGTTAAACTCGATGTATTCGGATCGGTTACGGTCGGGAGAGCTAAATTCGCCTTCAGCGTCGTCACATTGACGTTGTTCAATGTCAACTTGCCGTCAATAACGAAAGACGTGGCCAATGGCGTTGCTTCATAGATCGTGGTTTTGTTTCGGGGCTGTCCGTTAATCGTGAGGTTGTTCTCGAAATGACTCGCGCCGTTTTGCCCGACAAACACTTCGTCCGGTGAGCCGTACATACCTACGACGCCACCCGCTCCCAGTGTAATTGTCGCTGGACCAGTGTAGTTTGATGAGGTTGTTGCGAAAGAGCTGTTAACTCCCGTTGTGGTGTCGTTCAAGGTTCCAATAAAGCATTGATTGACGGTCACTCCAACAGTACTTGTTCCGCCGTTTGTCACATTGACCAGATTTGCATCCAAGCCGGTCAATGAAAGGCCGTTGTTATTCGTTCCCCCACCGAAATTGACGTTTAATGATGCGAGGGTCTTTGGAGTGACAAAGGCGGGCTCAATCCCGAACCCGGGGCCGATGACATTGACGGTGTTACCGAATGGATTCAGGTTCATCGACACAGAGATTGGACCTGTCGCGTCAATGCTGTAATGAACCACCTGCGTACCGTTTGGTAATCGAAACGCGGTTCCCGGCGCTGCGTCCAGGACGATCCCCCCATTCGGGTTCAGGAAGCTCACCCCTGGCAAGTCAGTCACCGTGAATGTGTCATAGGCCTTAACGCTTCGTGGCGTGACGTCGTTGAGAGTGATTGCAGTGCCATTATTCGTGTTAACAACATTGACTGCAATGATATTCGTCGCAGGCGCAATTGGTGCCGTCGACAGCAGCGCGCGTGGCTCAAGAACTTCAAGATGCGAAACGCATGCCCCATGACGATCATGGCTGATTCGAATGTGTCGAGCCACCCGCAGCGCGGATGCCTGATTTGTGTGGCCCTGTAACAAAGAGAACAGTCGTTGAGTCCAGTTTCGTCGCATCGTTCGATCCACTTTTTCTGTTAGTCTTAAGGGTTAGAAAATCACGACGGCATGGCAAACTAAGAAATCAGAAACTTTATTATAAGTTAAGATCGACTACACCACTGATTGATCGCGACGACTTTTCCGCGAGTTCAGATCTCCGTTTGATCGACATTCGAGCGTTGCTAACTGTTCGAAATTGCCAGTTATTGCAAATTGAAGATGAAGAGCAAAACCCCGTCGAACGGGCTTCTACCATTGAGCCGCAACGCCTACTAACGGCTGGCAGTCGACACGATAAAAACCAACAAACTCTCAGCCGCAATCGCCCCGAACGCCGCTGCGTAGTTTACGCAATGTACCCAGCGTTTGGTCTGAAACTTAAGCGCAAACGGACATGTTTTGAGAATTATTCTGAAAATATTGTCTGGATCGAAGGGAGGGCGTTTGCGTGTTTAAAAAAACAAACGGACTGACGAATCGAGTACTTCGAAAATGACAACATATGGTCGAACCGGCCAACAAATTGGGACATCAACATCTAAGGCTAACGAGACATCAAAGACGATACAGAACAAAATCGGTCAACCCAAGCCGTTGAAAACGTGCGATTTGAAATAATGGATTTACGGCGTCGGCCCGGTTACCCCTTTCGTTAGGCGGCAAATGACTGACAATCTGAACATTTCATGGCAACGCGTCTGGGAAGGGCTGAATGTGACGGGCGAGGGAATTGCCATCTATGAAGAATTGCTCGCTCGATACTCTGAACCCTGGCGCAGGTATCACATGCTTCAGCACTTGCAGGAGTGCATCGCGTTATTCGGCTCTGTCGCACATCTTGCGACCCGTCCCGCAGAGGTAGGCGGCCTTGTGGTTTCACGATGCCGTTTATGAATTGAGCGGTCCTGACAACGAGGGCGCCAGCTCTCAGCTTGCGAGGCAGGTACTCTCGGCTTCTGGTGTCACAAGTGAAGTCTGTTCTCGCATTGCTGAGCTGATCCTTTTGACTAAACATACCGCTCGGCCGCAGACGCCGGACGAACAATTGTTAATCGACATTGATCTTGCCATTCTCGGGGCCGCTTCGACCCGTTTCGCGGAGTACGAGTGCCAAATCCGAGAGGAGTATTCGTATGTCCCGGAAGAGGTCTTTCGTGAAAAGCGACGTGATATTCTTCGGTCGTATGTCGCTCGGCAAAACATCTACAGCGGCCCACACTTTCAAGGATCGTTGGAGCAGCAAGCTCGCATCAATCTTTCGAACTCGCTGGGCGATTGTTGGGTTTAGTAGCGTGGTCTTCCAGCCCACGTAAGTTTATTGTGTAGCACGCGTCCAAAAACCGATGTGAAATTCGGAGTCGTGCGATTTCTGTAACCCTTTCAGGGTATGTACGCTGTGTGGGACGGAACCCAGGGCGGCTGTCGAAGACGAGCTTTCCCTGGGCTGGTTTGTGTTTCCCTTCAAGGGAAAGATTCCTGCAATCTCGGATCACGGACCGAGGCCGCTCGAATTCTGATGTTAATTCATGTATCAAACTTGGATTGTTGGCGATTACAATCCTGTGACTCTGAAGAATCCTCACCCAGCTCCGAACGGACGAGTTCGATGGTGCGACGTTTGCCAATTTCATCCCGATTTCGTTGTCTTGCTTTTGCTGCAATGGCGTTGATCGCCGACTGCAGCGGACGCTTGATAGTTGCTGACGAGACGGTGCCGACGAAGCTGGAATTCAATCGCGATGTTCGCCCGATTTTGTCTGACAAGTGCTTTATCTGTCATGGCCCTGATTCTGCCAAACGCGCGGCGGGACTTCGTTTGGATCAACGTGATGCGGCGACGGCGGAGCTCGATGGCGCGAAAGCAATCGTTCCTCACGATTCCTCGAAGAGTGAGGTTTTCCGACGGATCAACTCGACCGACACCGACGAGCAAATGCCGCCGCCCGCTTCCAGTCTGAAGCTGTCACCTGAGGAGATTGAACTGCTGAAGCAATGGATTGACCAGGGAGCGGAATATCAGCCGCACTGGTCGTTCATTCCGCCCAAGGAGGTTGTGCCACCGACCACACGCCAATCGACGGGGGCGCGTAATCCGATCGATAGCTTTATCCGCACACGGCTTGATCGAGAACGATTCGTTGCCGCGTCAGAAGCCGAGAAAACAACTTTGATTCGACGGGTCAGCTTCGATCTGATCGGGTTGCCGCCGACCTTGACTGAGGTTGATGAGTTTGTTTCTGATGCGTCGCCGGATGCGTTTGAAAGAGTGGTTGATCGCCTGCTGGCTTCGCCTCGATATGGGGAACGGATGGCAACCAACTGGCTGGATGCCGCTCGCTATGCGGATACCAATGGATACCAGACCGACGGGCCGCGATTCATGTGGCGCTGGCGAGACTGGGTCATCGACGCGTTTAACCAGAATCAGCCGTTCGATGAATTTACCATCGACCAACTTGCCGGAGACCTCATTGAAGCACACGCGAAAGACGCGACACGCGACGGGAAGGGCGGGGCGACATCGTCGCTTGCTTCGAAGTCCTCGTTTCGTGATCCAGAGACTGCTAATGCTCGGTTGATTGCCACGGGTTTTAATCGCAATCACCGGGGAAATGCGGAAGGGGGAATCATTCCTGAAGAGTTCCGCATCGAATATGTCGTTGATCGTGTTGAGACGACTTCCACCGTCTGGCTGGGTCTGACAATCGGCTGTGCCCGTTGCCACGACCACAAATACGATCCAATCGACCAGCGCGAGTTCTACCAGTTATTTGCCTTTTTCAATCAGGTTCCTGAACCGGGGAAATACATCCGTAACGGCAATTCCATGCCGTACCTTCCTGCTCCGACGGCGGATCAGCGACGGCGGTTGGAAACGCTTCAACAGGAATCAACGGAGGCAGAGGCAAAATGGCTGTTAATGCAGCCAACAGTCTGGGCTGGGATGGATTCGCTTGCCAAAAAGATCCGCGAGCGAGGCGAACAAATCGACTGGAGTTACCGCGAAGGACTGGAATCGCTCATTAGGTTTGATGGAAATAATCAGATTGAACGACCTGTCGTTTCGTTAAAGCCACGTCCAGCAAAAAAAGATGAGTCGCAAATCATACCGACGGATGCGTCTCAAGACACAAGACTTGGATGCGTCTGGCAAGGTGCTGAGGCCAACTTCGGTGCAGGTCGGATTGGACAAGCGGCGGAACTGGACGGTCAGCGATGGATCGAAGCCCCTGAAATCGCAGACTTCGGCGATGATGAATCGTTTGCGTTTTCGTGCTGGGTCAAACCAAAAGATGCCGGGGCGATGACGATTCTCGCCAAAATGGATCACGATAACGCTTCGCGTGGTTATGAATTACGTCGCGAAGCGAATGGCCATCTGCAAGTCCTGTTCTCGGGCCGCATCCTGGACGACCTGATCCGAGTCGAAACCGACGCGATTCTGCCCGCCGACCAATGGTCGCATATCTTCGTTTCCTACGACGGATCAAGCGCGGCAAGAGGAGTCGGCGTTCGGATCAACGGAGTCGCGGCAAGACTGAAGGTCCTGATTGATCTGCTGAGCAATCCGATCAAGGTGAAACCGCCGCTCTGCATCGGCGGAGGCGGTAGTGCGAAGCCGTTTGTGGGACAGATCGATGAGCTTCGATGTTACCGTGGCCAGTTGACGTCACCGGCCGCGATGTCACTGGCAGAGGGGGACACGATTTCGGAGATTGCTGCCCGGTCCGTTGAAAATCAAAACCGAAAATCAGCGATGGAAAAGTTGAGTGAGTTCTA